>Ga0228710_1001433_pt1 | contig 35727 bp, 17 predicted proteins | sample MedpolnodulmetaG_FD_177995 | JGI IMG/M metagenome (GOLD analysis project Ga0228710, IMG submission 177995) | Root nodule microbial communities from Medicago polymorpha collected in Santa Monica, California, United States - pink nodules | ecosystem: Host-associated > Plants > Roots > Nodule...
ATAATGCAAATAGTCTAGTAAAAATCATCATAGGGATCTTGTTCTAATCATGATTTTAAAAATTAAAACCAGATTAATAATTGAACCTGTGAGGAGGAGCCTTGGCGAAACAGTAAAGTGGTTGCGCTGAAAAGTCATGGGTTCAAGTCCTGGAAACAGCCTGTGTAAAAGGACAGGGTAAGGCTGCATACAATACACCAAAATGGTGGGACCCCATCCCGAACCCCTATGTATGCGAGAGCTGTAGTGCACCGGGCTGCTCTTTAATAACTGAACCTGTAAATTGACTCATTCAAAATTTAGTGGTCCTGAATTGCGGTTGCATTAAATTAATCTTTAATATATGAATTCATTTATTAGCCGATCCCTCTTAATGGAATAAGATTTGGTTGTTGTTGTAAATGAGTTCATTTATTACGTTGTTTTGAATTTTAATACTTTTTACTATAATTAAGAAGTTTGGGATCCCCTTATTAAATAAGAGCATTTGAGCATATTGTTTAGCCTGAGTCTATGATTGGTTGTATTGAAATCTCTCCTTAAATAACATAAATATTTCCAGAATGTTTTCTTTGTTGTTTTGGTTTTGAACTTATGATAGGGTAGAAACAATCTTACATATGAGGGTAACTATTATTAATAGCGGTCTTCTTGACTCCTCCAAAAATATAGTTCATTTTATTGTGCAAGACACATCAAGTAACATCTCATTTTAGCCTCTCAACATCAAATTACTCAGCTTCATATTGTATGATATCCCCTGCATCTCCCCATGAGTTAATGTTGATGGCTCTCATAATACCACTATTCACTCATCGACTTGTAGTGATTTAATCCGTGATTATTTTGGCAACACTATCAAAGGATTTCATTATAATATTGGAACCTCTACGGCTGTTTTTGTTGAGTTTTAGGGCTTTAACTTGGGTCTTGAGTTTGCTAGTAATCAAGGTATTACTTCTCTTCTTGTAGAATGTGTTTTTTAAACATTTATTCAGATTGTTTCATGCACTTCCACTCATATTATGACCCTCAACTCCTTTTACTCGACATTCTTTGTTTTATTCATCTTTTAGATGGAATGTCTCACTTACTTGATTTCCTTATCAACTTCAATCACGATGGTTCCTTCTCTTAAAAGATTTTTTAATCTCCTTATTCTTCATTAACTCTTACTTGAGTTTAATGTAATGAGATGTGTCCCTAAATTAATTCTCTAATATTTTGTAATTTCCTTAAAATGAGTCCTTGTAAGTATTTATAACATTAGTAATGAAATTCTCTATTTACTTCCACACAAAAAAATTAGAGGATATTCTTACCAACAAAAAATCATTCGTGTCGTGACGAAGCGTAGCCAAGACGCAGCAGATTATGTGACCAAAGCTGTCTACCATTATTGCATTATACGTAATTGCAACTAGCCACATGCCACCCCATTTTTTTCTTATTATATATTTTTTTCTCCATAAATAGCCAATTAAATAATATAAGCAATGATTTTCAAATCGTTGGTAGATTGATGTGAGTGCCTAACTAGATTCAGGGTGTAGAAGACAAGGCAACAAATAAAGGAGTGAGTAGACTTTTTTATTTTATAGATAATTCCCTTTTAATAAATTTATCAAAATATCAGGAGATTGTTATCCACAATTATATTTTTTGCAGTAAGGATATTGTTTTTTAAGTAAGATTTTTATTTGATTCAAGAGACATGTGAATGAAAAAACTAAAGTAAAAAGTGCTCCCCCCCTTTCTTGAACTTATACTGTCTTCCGACATTTTCGGTCTCTAATTATAAAAGTTTTTTTAGTGGAATTATAAACCTTTTGAAATTTTTTATTTATTTTTTAAATATGTGATCTTAACAAAATAAGATAAGCATAAGAAGAACGGATCAAAAACACCCAATGCCACAAGGCCCCAATACAGACGCACCAACAAGTCGCTAACACTATCCACATATAATAGATTCTATTTTCCGTTCGTAATAGAAACATGTATGACGAGAATGTCGTCTTAAAAACCACTTTCATATGGTGAATTTGATCCTATCAACCAAATGCCGAGAGGAAACTTTATTCAAAAAGATGTAGTAAAACAATATACTGTAGTACATATGAGTTAGCATCATTGACAACCGACAAGTTGAAGAAAAATCATGATACATATATTTTGATATGAAGGCTTGAAAAGACATGAAAAGAAACCTAGTCAATTTAAACTTATTAGACATTTGTGGTGTAAAAGTAAGATAATGGTAAATGCCTAATGATAAGTGCCTTTCCAACAGAAATAACTTTGGCAGTAGCTTTCGTTGTATAACATGTATATGACGACTCTGCCAAACTTAACACAGCCATAGCTTTTTCAACAACATATCATGTATTTGAGGCCACATTGTTTTTTCGGTGTGGTACCTCTAGAAAAGAATAAAATTAGTTATGCGGTATGTACGGAAATGACTACATGATAAAACCTAAAAATATTATAAAAAGTTACTGCAATACAATTGTAAAAGTATTTTAAGGGACATGTTGAGAAATAAAAGATTAGTAATGAAAATAATAATTTTCAAACACAAAGGTTGAGTTAATTTTTTTATTTTGATTCTTAGCATGTATACAGAATACGATTGGCATTTGTTAGAAATTTTAGTTGGTACAAATGGCTTAATTTAATCATCATTTGGAAATGCAATTATCACCTCGGATTGTTTTTTTTTTGGGATCACCTCGGATTGTTAGTTCCATCCGATTTCTATATTATTGAATATTTTGGACTTGTGTTAGGATTTTCTACAACAGCTCACAGCTGCATGGTGTAACGACTCCTGAGACTATTAAATTTAGAGAGACAGACTTCTCTCACTAAATATAATGGTGGTCCCGTCCATAATTTTTAGTTCCATCCACAAAAGTGCTAAAACTTTTAGGTCGGATGCCGTGATCGAGACTTGAACCCCGATCCCTTCACTTATATGAGTTTCAATAATTTTTGAATGACGAGCCGCCTCAAACCTGGGAATCTAATACATTGGTCCCAATATTTGATTGTAACTATTATCAACTAAATAATCTAAATTAAAATATATGCAAATATTCTATTCCAAACTAAATAATCTATTGAAAAAATTAGTACGAAATTGTAAAAAATAATATTATTATCTGATTTGAAAACTATACAAACAATAATATGGAAAACTTGATATAACTTTGCTAATTTTAAGCATTAATGTTTTATGATGATAAAAATCCGAGCAAGCATTAGCTTATTTTTCTTTCCTTTTCAATTTCACAATAAACAATAATAAAACCATAACCTTTACCAAAAACCTCACCATATAATTCAATCGATGTAAATTACAATGTCGACTCAATGTAAATTACAATTTGTGCTCCGTATTCCACCACCAACACTCTCCAAATCTGACACTCATCCTCAGGGAAAAGGGATGGCAAAAAAAAAATATAAGACAAACGAGAAAAGAAACAACAAAAACCCACCAAAAAATTTCATGCACACAATGTACAACATACACAACAATGGCTAAGAATATATTCAAAACCCACAAATGTACTACCCAGTGAACCTGCTAATCGATAGCAGCATCAATTGATTTTCCTGTCCTTGCATGTGAGATTCGATTTGCATAAATGGTAACCAACTTCAACTGTGTGCTGCTTAGCCCTTCCAAATATGGCAGGAATGCTTTCCCAAGCATGATATAAATATCCACTAGACAGAAAACAACAGTCTGTTCCATCCACCATTAACATAAAATGAGAATAATCAAAGAGGCCAGTAACATAAATGGAGAAAAAGGATATGCAATCAACATTCCAACAATTATAAAGAAAGAAACAAGCGGGGAAGTATTAGAAACAAGCGGTGAAGTATTTCCATGCAAGTATTGTTCAATAATCCCAAGTTTCAAGTAGGGATGCTACTATAACAAAATAATATTTTAATTATGTGCCAAATATGCCACGGGCATTTAGGGTGTTTTCAGTTTGGCATTTGAAATCCCCAAACCATGCTAGTTTCTATAATAACCGACTTTCACTCAAACCATGGTTGCAAAACAATACACACCCCTAATCTCCAGTTGGATGACTTTGTCAGAAACAAAATACTACTTCACAATGTTCTCAGACTACAGAAATATTTACCACTTAATCTTCTTTAAATGTGTTAAGAGAAGGGCCATTAAGTAATAGATGCAAGCAAAAGACACCTCAAGTACCTTACGAATATCCGCACTCTGGTTTCCAAAAGCTTCAAACAATGCAGGAAGAAATGAGGGTAACTGAGCCATCAGTTCCTCCTGAGAGAGCCGCCCCACAATCTGAAGGGAAATAATACTCAGTTAAACAAGAATAATTTTGAGAAAATTTATATGCACAAATGTGTAACTCCGTATGTAGTATGGTTACAACGTGACACAAATTAGTTGAGGAAATGTTGGAAATATGCACATGTAAAATACAAAATAGTTTTGCTGATTGTTGTGATTTTGTTAGGATTGTTGAGTTAGTTAATAGGAGGAAGTTAGTTGATTAGTTTGTTAGGTGAGTGCTCTTTCTCTTTCAATCTCTCACTACATAAATAAGAAATCCTCCATTTGTTTGTAATCTTTATTCATTTGAACATGTTTTATACCATTACTCTAGGAATTCTTTCTTGCTCAAAGAAAGGACCCAAACAGCAAAACATTCCAACAGCATTGATTACTGTGCAGATGGTAAATATACATATGCAGACTGATTAGACACATGATTTACCAAAATTACATAGAAGCAAAACAGAAACATTTATGCACTTTACCTTAGTCAAGCAATTTATGCAAGTGACTAGAGTTTTCTCGTCCTCGGTAACCAGTAGAGGGATAATGACCTGAAAAATTTTAAGTTAACACAAACTTCTACTCCCTTTTTCAACAAAACCTTTTTAAAGAAGCAAAGAGGACCAAAAGGTAGAAAAATTAAGAGTTAAGAAATACGTACACTTAAACATCTGAATGGATCATTCTGAGATAAAACAATTGTCAGGCAGTGCTCCGCTTCGTTTGAGACCTGAAGAAAGGATGAAAAATCAGCCTTAGAAGAAAGAAAACTATGTACTAGACAAACTAGAACGGGATTAAGTTAAGTCAGTTACCTTGGGAACAGTATCCTTTGTAACATTAAGCAGCTTTTCAATTACAATCTCAACTGAATTTTCCATGGCATCTTTCTGGAAACAACAAACATAGATTAAACACTCTCTTAGCATATCCCGATATGCCCACAAAAGGAAAAATATGTGCAGTTTCAAGAACAGAAATAAGCTAGCATTAATCTGAACAAAAAAATGGCACAAAAGGAGTAAGAACCTGGTTTTTAAGCATTTCAACTATCAATGAAAGAGCAAGCTCTCTGATTGAGGAATCTGAATCATCCAGCACCTCAAGTACAACGGTCAAAATCTGATTGAAGTACTGCAATTATACCATGAAATAACCATCAAACCAAGAGAAATCCAAATATATTATCATAATGCATGCAGAACTTCTCTTTCTATTGATCGCACAACTCAAGAAAAATATAAAAAAAGAGAAATAAAAACCACTATTATATGCAACTAGAAATTTTATTTTGGAAAAGGTGTCTGAAAAGTAAAGATAAATAGCATCACATAATTCTAATATTAAACATGCCTGGATCCAAACAGAATGATCATTTGCTTCAGAAGCTTCAACTAACTGTAGAAGTGCAGTCCGCTTACTTGAAATAGTGCTTCCATCACCCCCACTGCATATCTACACAGACAAAAGCTATCTTTTTAGTCGTGAGAAAATCCAAAGTACACCTCAGTTAAAATATACTTATAGAATGACTATATATAAGCATACAGGCCAAATAAAGCCATCTCTGCTGATGAGGTTGAAACAAAAATGGGGCAACTTTCTATACATTTCTGCTGTGTTTTTTTTTAATGTTCTTAGAGGATACTTCACCCTCCCTCGTTATCTATTTGTCTCTCTTTGTAAACGAAATTTTGTTATTCCAAAGATAACAAATTAAAGATCTAATTCATGCTCTAGTAGTTGTGTAACTCACCATATGAAGAATTTGAGGAATACTGAGTCCTGTGTTTGTCATGTGGTTGACCTTGACGTCTTCAGCTAAGTGATGATTATGGTTCAATTCAGAAAGATGTTCAAAGCCTTCGGCAATATTTAAATGTTCTAATGACATCAGACCATTAACATCCACATCAGATGGCAGACCTTCAAAGTTCATGCTACTATCCACGTATCCAAGTCGGTCAGTTTGAAAGCCAAAGTTTTGATCCATTGAATCGACAGTGTAAGAAAGATCTTTGGCTTTTGAGCCAACAATATCACTATCACAATTAGTCTGAAGATTTTGATACAAATGTTCCTCAGTTTCATCCGAAGCTGGTTGGCCACGACTGGCTTTAATCAGGTTCGAATCATGGGAACTCCATTTCCTGCCACCATCACTATCTAGAGAACCACCAGAATACCTCCCAACGTAATGAGCTTTCCTAGACAAACCAGCATATCCCTCTTCAGAGGATGTTCCTACATTATCAGATGGATCATAGGAAGACTTGGTACGCCGCTCTTTCTTGTTCTGCAGATAGTTCATTAAGTCTACTTCAATGCGAGGGGTGCGCTGTTTAAGGGCTCGTCTCAAAGAATTTTGTTCATCAACTGACAAACTAAGAATAAAATTCAAAACTGCAGATGAATCGAAGTGAGAGTATACTGATATAATGCACGTAATAGCTGCTTCTTTAAGCTTTGTATTTTTATCGTGAACCAATGGGGCTAACTTGGCAAGCCATAATTTTAGGATGCCAATATTTGCAGCACCTTCTGGATTCATTGCATGCTTGTTAAAGGAACTGATTGCAAACTCAATAACAGCCAATTTAGCCTTTGGAGACCTTTGTTCGTCAAGAGAACGTAGCAATGCGGGCAAGAGGGAATCTATACTGTATGTTTTACCCACGGCCTCCAAAGTCGTAGAGCATGCTTGCCTAACAAGCTCTTTGGGATCAATTAAACGAGAAAACACATGAGGTAACATTCGTTCCATGTAACCCTCAAATGGCTTTCGGCATGTACGAATAATATCTGCAAGTGTGGAGAGAGCCGCATGTGCGATTTTATGATGGGGATCATCCAAGTGTTGAAAAAATAACTTCATTACCTTCTCAAAATTCTGGACTACTTCTTGAACTCCCTTTTGACCTTGCTCCAATAACGAGTGAAGGTAATTGAAGGCAGAAACCCTGGCAGACCAGTCAGAACCTGAACTAAGTCCTTCACTCAGGGCTTCATGAAGAGATGCCGTTCCATCTGCATAATTTGACATCTCTCCAATAGATAATTGACTATCATCAACACTCCTTCTCCTACCAGAAGACACGCGTGCAGCTACATTCTTTCTTAATAGTGGCCTCTGAAAATTAGGCACACAACTATTCTGTGAATCCCTAAAGTTTCCATCTTTATAAAGAGCATCCATATACTGCCTATCCACATTGGGGTTCATATACCGCCTAGTCTCCCGGATGTAACTGTTTTCATCAACAGAACTTCTTCCTTGTAATTTTTCATTAGTCCTTTTACTTGTGTATGATGAAAAATCTGATGAAGGCTCAATACCAACATTGCTACTATACGACAACTTGCCAGAATCTTTGGAAGCTTGAATTTGGGTGATTATATCAGACAAACCCATACCACCGTTCCGGATACTACCTCTATTGACGCCCAAACCAGATGACTCTGTTGTTAAAGGGGTGGTCAGATGATTAGAGGCTGAAACAGCAGCAGGGAATGGGGGATCACGAGATGAGGGAGGGTCAACTCCTGCACTAGGGGAAATAAGAGATAAATTTAGCCGCTCACAGAAAGTTTTAAAACAATAACACTAACATCATCAACCATTGAATGGCAACAAGCATTAATAGTGAGATAGAAATAAAATATATAACAGGTTGACTTATTTGGTACCTAGATCCAAACTTGAAGATCGCAGAGCAGATGAATTATGCTTATTCGACAAATCCAAACCTCTAAGCATGCTCTCAATAGCACTGACCTTCTGTTTGCTTGCATGCAGTACACTTTCTAAACTACGTTCTGTACCATTACCAAGTGACTTAGCTTGTGAAAGAAGAACACCAGAGGAGATAGAAGTCCCCGATGATAAACTAGAACTTCTGTCCATTGCAACAATAGCTGAAGTTCCATAACCAGATAGATTAGGAGTTGAAGCCTGACTAGAAGATGACATCGGTGCACTTCTATCACGAATGGAAGGCGATGCATGTCGCCTATGTTTGCCTCCATCTTCTTCATTTATTAACTGTGATTTGTATTAACTTCAAAAGATGACATAAGCAACCAAATAAAAGAACAACTTCAAATAAACACATACCCTTTGAATAGAAGGGTCAAAGGATGAAAATAGGCGACGGGAACGCTCCGGCCAAGTTTTTGCAAACATTCTGTAGCACATCCTTGCAGTCGACCGCACCTATCAAGTTTCACATTGTAATCATTTTCATGCACACATTCCTTGGCACCAACAATTTGGTCATATAAAAAAAATGCCATGCCAACAACCCAACTAATATGCTGACAAGCTTCTGTTTTAAACCAATAAAACCTTATATAGATGAAAAGAATAAGGTTCCCTAGGAAAAAGTGAAAGATTGCATATTAAATATAAAACAAACTGCATAATGCAGGAGAATTTTAGAAAATCTTATAGAGAACATTAAACACCGAAACAAAGTAATAAAATAAATATATAATTTGGAGTTTTGGATACCTTTTCTCAAGAATAAATAAGTAATAAAATTTTCATATGAAATGATGAATTAATGTACGTAGGAAATTCAGATGATTAAGTTACTGATCATGAGTACATAATGAACATGATAGCAGGTGAGTAGTGAGTTTTTCACAAAACACAATTCCATCTTGATGAAATCAATAAAAATCATGTCAATTGGATCCCTTTCAATCAAAGTTTGCATAGCAAATGATGAATTAATGGCATGAAAGTCAGATGATTTAATTTACGTCACCCGACTCCGTAAGGAATGTGATGGCAAGGAGTGGTGAGTTTTTCACAACACAACTCCCTCTTGGATACTGTTTTCTACGGATATGTTGGTCAATTGATCTTTACTCTTTAGTCATTGAATTTGCAAAGGAAGAACGTAAAACTGAACAAACTTTCTGAAACCATTTGAAAGACAGATAATCAAAATATAAGGGTATTCTACAGGAGTTTTCTCATGCAGAGTTTCATAATTTTAATTATTCCTTGCCACGCACGCATGGACAATAAGACACAAAGTGAACCAATAAATAACTTTGATTATGGCTTTTCACAATTTCAGCATAAATATTGCATGTCATGATATTTCAACAGAACAAAAAAGTAAATACAAGGAGTCGCTTTTGTTTTCAACATTCAACAACTTAACCAAGGATGCAACTGCATTGTGTGATGGAAAAGGACAAAGCAATGAAGAGTAGTCAACATTGCAATATGATAATGATGCACAATCTATATGTATAAAACATCAAATAGTCTACAACTATATAAGCTACCTCGCCCATTGCGTCCGAAACACAACACCTTATCATATCCTCGTATAAGTCAGCTGATCGTTGTATTTCTGGTGCATCAGGCCAATGTTCTAGTATCAAAAGAGCATAATCACAGCACCTACAATAAAAATGGTTTTATTTAAAACCAAAACGTTCACATTAATATCCCCAAGATTAGGTAATTCATACCTTGCACGAAGTATTGCACTGCGGTCACTTTTTGCACAATCAACTATCCGAGGAAGCACACGAGCAACTTTGCAATTGCGTAGCATCTGGAAAATAGAGGACAAATGTGAAAATACAATGTTGCAACCGTATAAAACAACACAGAAAATCATAGAGCATATTTCATTACCGTTTTTATGCAGTTATCTGCAGACTCTGCAATTACAAGCACAGTAATCACAACCAGCTTCAAAAGAACCTGATTACCGGATCATGTATTAATTAAGATTACAAAACATTCAATACATGATATATATAGATAAAAAGTAGAACTTACTGGTATGAACATTTCAGCACATGCTTCAAAATCACCCAAGAGGTCTTTCGACAAAAAACATAACAGATGGCATGCCTAGAACAAAACGAATACCAAATAAAAAATATTCATGGATTAGTGATATGTAGAGATTGGTTATCCACAATAACACTTCCATCAAAATTAAAATTCCAATCTAAGCTAAACTGAAACCCAGTCAAACAACAGAGTAAGAAACAAAAAGAAATTGCAATTAACATTTGGGTTAATCCCTCTAAAAATATATCAATTTCGTTTTTAATCCCTCTAAAAATATTCATTTGATTATCATTAACGGTAACATAATCTCTTGTTAAAAAATTTAATCGCAAAAAACTTAACAAAGATGAATTAACTATGAATTTTTAAGCGCCAAAAACTTAAAATTTCATATTTAATTCATCTCTTGTTAAAAAATTCTAAACTTTTGCAAGGGATATTTCTATAATGTATTAAACATGAACGCAAAAAATAATTCAAAATTTGGAAGGGTCCACGTGAGTTGTCTTAAAAAAAAGGATAAAAAATGCTAATAGAAAATATTTGAAGGGCTCTTGTTTGAAGAAAAACTTTAGAGGGACTAAAAACGACATTTAATATATTTATAGGGACCAAAAACTTATTTAACCCTTAATATTTTGGTTGAACCTTTTTCAAGATATGCTATAAAAAAAAATATATATTAGGCTCTAGCTGAGAGTTTAACATCATCTCAGGTTTGGCTGCACCGAAAACATTTTAGAGATATCTTATAGGGTAGGCATTTAGTTTTAAACTTCGTCTATTATGAGATTATGTTACTGTTAATGATGCTCAAATGATTTTCTGCCCTACAAAAGCCATATAAGCTCGCCCACCCAACTTCAATAAAAAATCAAACATGACACTTGTTTATTCCTGACATAACTAAGTTGTGAAAATTTCCCCTGATAACAAAAAGAACGAAAAAGGAAAAAAGAAATCAAAACGATGATTTTTTCTCTTGTTTGAAGAAAAAAGATGTCCTCTGTCCTGAACCAAAAATCTCAGTTCTTGGCTGAAGACTAGTGAAAAGATTTTTACTTTTATTGCATCTAAACATTCCCCCTCCATGCAATAGAAATTTGGGTTCGAAGCTTGCGTAAAGTACAAATGTTGAGGAAAATCTCAATTTGATGTTTTAAAGATAACAAACATCTTAAATTCTATTTTTAATGATTCTGAGCATATTGTGATCTAACTTGAGCTGTCGGATATTTCTAATCATAGACACATTTCAGAATTGATCCATGCATGATAAACTCAAAAAGATGAAACCGTAAAATCAATAAGGTAACAGAACGTTCTCTGATCTACTGAAACGTTCTCTCAAGTGAAGTCTCAACTCAAGCATCACATTATTCATGCACACAAGTCAACTCGATATTGGACAAGAATCAATTTTATTTCGGAAGCCATTTCACTTAGAGCTGTCAATTTATGGGGCCTTGATAATTTGAGCCCCAACTCCATTGACATGAGGGCTTAAAATATTTCAAGTGAATGAGCCCTTTTTTTTATAAGCCCCAAAATAGCAAGCCCTACATATTAAGGGGGCCTAAAATTGGCCTCATTTCCCTTAATTTTTTCTTTCTAAATTTTTTCCTCAATATTTTTCCTGAACTTTTTTTTTCAACATTTTTTTTTAAACATGATATGCACATTTTTTTCCCTAAATTTTTTTCAACAATTTTTTTAAACCATGATAAGTGCTCACTCAATTTTTTACTCACAGTACTTCCTAATCTAATGCAAAGACGCCATCAAATACTGTTCTGTATAAGCCTACTACAAAAGGATTGGATAACTGTTAAACTTGTGTTGTTGTTAAACCATAGGTGGGGTTGAAGGTGGATTCTATTGGAAATTTGCAGTATACCACATAACAACTACCCCTCATATAGCCTTGTTTCCCCTGGATATGTTCCCCTCAATAATGCATAGGAATCACTTAAAGATGGGGAAAAAAAGACTAGATGGAACAAAACGTGTAAATATGCACTATTTACCCAACTTTCCCACCATTTCTAATAATAACAAGAGAAACAGTAGCAATAAATTTTTATCCACATCTTTTAAGCAATGTATAGATGTAGAATCCCAAGTGAAAACCATTGGAAGATTACCAGGGAAAGGAAAGACACATTAATGTCCCCCACAATAGGTCTTTCAACTGGTATATAAAGCCTCACAACATAAGCATCAAACTCACATCCTTATTTACAAACCAGTCTTAAACTGCTGTAGCAATATCAAACTGTTATTGTGTGCATTCTTCTCTTATTCATAACTCTTCTTCAAAGGTAAATTTCTTGTATTTATCTTCGTCATTCACATCTTAAATATTTTCTTCTCTGTGGGTGTTGCTATATGTAACTTTCATGCAGTGCCTTATGATTCATTCATCTTGAAACTAGGATACTTGAAACTCCAATAAGTATAAAGTAAATAACATTGCTATGTCTTTTCCAAAAAAAATAAATAATTTGCCATGCTTTCACGACAGAGTATTCTGTCATCCAAATCTAATAAGCAGCATCCATAATCAAAAGCAGTAAACAAAAGCTATAAGCAGAAGTAGCTATATTGGTTGAAGGCTTACGCAGGGAAAAGGAACGCAGAATCGTGCCGGAGATGATGAGAGAGTAGAGACGGAAATTGTAGAATCGCAGAAGAAGTGGAAGGTTCGATTTAGAGTTCCAATTGATTTGGGAATTTAGGGTTCACTCATATTTTGGGAATTGAAGAAAAACTCATAATCGCAAAAGTGGTGGTTGTCGAGGTTGTGGTACCGTTGCGGTTGCGTCGTCGTGGTGGTTGTCGAGGTTGTGGTTCTTCCACATGATCCTCATCAAGGAGGCACAGCAATTGCAAAAGTGAAAAATGGAAGGAGTAAAATTGGGCCCCTAAGCCCCCTCAATTAAGCCCGACAAAAAAACATGACATAGTGGGCTGGGGCCAAAAATTAACTTATTGAACATGGGGCCAGAAAGTTTAAGGCTTTGATAGGGCTCAGCTTATGGGGCTTTTGTAAATGGGGCTTTTTTGACTGCTCTAATTTCACTGATTCTTTGGATTAAAGAAATCGTCTATGGTGAAGAATGAAAATAGATAAAAGAACATTCTTAGGATGCTTTACAAAGGGAATATAGTAATGACACCATGCAAAGACAAGCTGCCATGTTCATGTGCTAGCACTTTTTTTGAAGAAGTTCATGTGCTAGCACTATTGTGATTTTATTTAGACCACAGCTGAAGGTAATAGAAGTGAAGGTCAGCATGTATGAACTCCAACATTCTCAAAGACAGATGTACTAAAAGACAAAAAAGATGCATTTGCTATGTACAAAAGTGGAAACCTACTTTTACAAACTTATAACACACTTTTCAGACATGCAAAGACTTCGCAAAGCTTTATGGTTGAATCGGTTCCACCATCTTCATAACTGGAGAATGTTTGCCAGAAGTAGATAACATTTTGGCATGCTTTTACGCTAAAATAAATAACTAATGTTACAAGGTGACTTGGTTTGCGTGCACAAGGCTGTAATTTTGCAAGGCAGTGTGAAGGCTTCCTCCATCTATAAATAGAAGTGGTTGCTGCACTTGAAGGGTAACAGTCAAGCACAAAATCACCAATTATCTGTTCCTGTCTATAAATCATAAAACTCTTATTTCACCGCTCATACTCAAGCTTTCTTAGAAAGCTTTAGTGGATCATTATTTTCTAATGAGTTGTTCTTAATTGCTTCTCAAACTAGATTTGAGTTTTTACAAGCAAGATCCCAAACACTACCTCATTACTTGTAACCACCCTCGAGTCACTCCTTCGTGTTTGATTGAGCTTTTATGTTTGTAAAGTCTCTTTAGATTTAAGGTGGATCAAAGAAAGTGTATTGAGAATGGTTGTATCTCAACATTATAGTGGATAAACTCACAAGGGTGTGGGAACTGGACATGGTCCATGTTAAGGGTGAACCAAGATAGTTTACAAATTTTATTCAAATTTTAAAGGTTCGCAATTCAAACCCCTCTTCTTGTGAAAACCTTTGCTACTTCAACAATCTCATTTCATTTGCTTTTAGTTTTATTTATATTTGTTAACAAGATTATAGAGATGGCAAGGATTGAAAATTCTAGAGCACTTGGTCATAAAGGTTCTTATACCATGGCAAGGATTGAAAACCCCACTTCTTGTGAAAACCTTTGCTACTTCAACAATCTCATTTCACTTGTGTTTAGTTTCAATTATTGTTTGTTAACAAGATTTAGAGACGGCAAGGATTGAAAATTCTAAAGCACTTGGTCATAGAGGCTATTATACCATGTTGTATAGCATTGTAACTGAACAAACTAGGATTGAGCAACGTATTATTACCTAGCCAAACAACGAATATTCCCCAATTTCCTAAAACAGGATCTGCATAACAGAATGTTGTACTTGCAATTCAACACAGTACTACGTTTTCAAGTACAATATCTTAAACAAAAGAGACTGTTAGAGCACCTGTTTCACAATGGTAGACCTTCGATCAGATAGTTGTGTGCTTAATGGTCCAACAAGCTGTTTTAGAACTCCAAAAAAACACGGATAATCAGCAGCTCCTGAAAAGTAGCATACTCAAAAGATGTAGATAATTCATGCCACAAACAAAAAATGTTGTTTTCTTCAATTGTAACATTTTGGTGAAATTTGCAATGTAAATAATTAAAAACTACTAAAGTACAGAACTCAAATAAATTATAAAACTTAAAAAATGTTTGGCTTTGATCATATACTAATTTAAAATGCAACTAATGTAGAGCTCGATCTTCTTTGCACAAATAGAATCCAAAAACCACACCTCTATAAATGGACTCACATTTAGTTGAATGGTGCCCCTCAAACACCCACATACCTATGGTTTATGGCCCCAACTTTACCTCTTTATTTGTTAACAATGGGATATTCATTTCCATAACCCTTTGATGCAATAGTTAAGTCAACAAAGACTTACATATCGAGTCAATAGCTACAAGCCTACAAGTAAAAACTAAAACCAAATACATCTAAGATAATTACAGGCATCCTTCACACCAACCTCATGTTAAAGATGTCCTTACAATGACAAATGTTCTAATGTACCTAAACAGGAGAGAGAGAGAGAGAGAGAGAGAGAGAAGGGCTAAAATTGGATTTGAGCATATAAAATCTGTGCATACGACATACACTCCTAAAAAGATGAGAAACACCAACCTCCCAAAACAAGACGTTCAATTCTCTGCAGGGCAGTAATTCGTACTGACCAGTCCTTTTCTGGTACAAGGGTAGATACAATCTTCTCGATTTCCCTGATGAATTCCTTCTCTGAATACACCTTGATAGGTTCAATGCCTTTCTCGGTGACATCACCTTCTCCTGCTTATATTTAACAAGAAACAAAGTACATATTAGTAAAGCACAAAAATACAGAGAAATTGTGGCTAACGAGGGTACCATAAGTGTCGATAACATATTTAGCTGACCAGACACAGAACCAGAGCAGTATAATATGTGGAAAAAAATTAAATGTATGACTTTGGGTGTTACTTATACCTTTTAATTATATCACTTTATCTTCTTTGAGTCATTACTTCCTAAATTTTTCATTTAAGCGAAGATTAAAATATTTCGTATTTGATTACTAAAATCAGTCATACAGAATCAACGTGTAATAACATGCTAGCTAAAATACCCTAAAATTCCAATAATTGGTAATCATACAAAAAGACACTCATGATCATATATACTGCTAGTTGGAATAACATCCTTATCATCAAAAGTTAAAACTCTAGCAGTCCCACACACCAGCATAACAAAACGTTTTTTAAAGGTATCTGTTAGAATATAAAATAATATCTAAGAATGTCTTCATATTAATCTAGAATATCTTGTTAATTTATCCCTTAGAATCTGTTTTCAGTAATGTATCTTAGATTATCTCTATGGGATTAGTGTTTATTCAGTTGTATTGAATCAAGTAAAATACAAGCATATTTCCCTATAATTATATTTCTTATCATTTTCTTGCCTTTTATCTAAAATCTCACAATTTCAACAGTACCAAACAAAGTATGTGAAAGGAATTTATAATGCACCCAAAATTAGTGATGCTAATTAGCAACACATCCACCTTGATTCTTTGACCACAAAATTTAGCAATATGTTCCAGGACTGTGCAGGAAATTAGTAATAACTAAAAACAAATTATAATGCTATTGGACAATAACAATGACAGACATAAAGAAAGAGATCGAAAATATATGAATAAAATATGAATTAGAATATAAACATTTGAAATTCATATATTGCAAATATTCTAACCTCCAAAAAGAGATGTCTCCTTTGATGAACTTTTAGCCTTTGGACTGCTTTTCTTGGGATTAGCATTCAAAGGATTAATTTCTCCAGTAATATAACCACTAGAAATACCATTTGAAGACTGAACTTTTGGTTGAATCCCCTCTAGCCTAGCATTAATATACTTCACCTGAAACCATTGTGGTGCAGTGCAAAACGAACTATAAACTCACAGTAGTAGATGTAAAAATGTAAAAGAACCTTCAAATGTCCAAACTACAGATGTGAAATGCATATGAATGAATGGAATTTTAAACAGTAATGCAATCTAGAAGTCAATTTTTATTTAAACATTACCAAAGAAGAAGGGAGGTCGTGGCGCTGAAGTTCATCACGAAATTGAGACCCAGCTTGTGCATACATTTCCTGTAGAAGTTAAAATATACATCTTAGTTCACGCATGCCGTTAATCTGAAATCGAATCAGTCATACAGTCTAGGACTCTACTAGAACCAATTCCATTTTTCCCATTCCTTAATATTCATATACAATATTGTGGTTAATGATATTATTTGTCACATCAGCATAAATGTGTTTATAAACATAACATTAAGCTAAAAACTACACAGAACTTTAGCACTCCATTCTTCTTTATTTGGATAAGAAAAATACTGATTTGCATTTAATCCTTTTTGGGGTAACTGGTATCAACTTAACAAAGCAAGCAGTACTTAGCCAGTTCAAACTTCAAATAATATATGTTGGGATAAGACATGCTTACCTCAATGCACAAAATAGCTGCTTCCCTGACAGCAGGATTGGGATCACTCAGCAATTGCAAAGTCTGTCATCAATTAGTTTTTGAAGAGTTAGATCACATTCAAAAATTCTATAACAAAAAAAAAAACTATACTGCTTGTCAGTAAAACCCAACAAACATACAGGAGGAAGAATAGCCCGTTGAAGGGGTAGTTCAGTAGATGAAAATAGACCAATTGCAGATGTCAGGGTTCGTGCAAACTCTTCTCTGACTCTCCAGTTTTTGCATGTCCAAGCAAAAGACCCCGCTCTTTCAACAATTATTGTAGGAGATGAAACCTACAATAATAATAAGTGACAATAATAAGAAGATGAAGAATAGAACTGAAAAGCAAAAGGAAGTTGAAGGATAACCAGAGAGTATTTTAAAACTGCAACAAAAACCGGCCCAAGAGGACGCATGGATGAGGAATGGCATTGTAAAGAGCTTACGAAATTTACAGTAATTCTATTCTACGTGTACTTTGATGGATTCATGGATGCCAAAACTACACACAGAATCATTAAAAGTGTGTTGAAGCTTTTAACTGTTATGGAATGCAGAGATTGGTATTCCAAAAGCAATGTTCAAGACAGAATAAGAGCTTGATAATCAAATTCAGATTTTACAAATATCTTCCACGAAAAACTCCCTTTGTTTGGCGATATATCACATCCTAATGGCCCATAAAAAATTGTAACAAACCAATAACTATGTAGCATGTACAACATATATAGCAAGGGTCGACCCTATTAAATAGCTTCCAGCATAACTTGTTATAAAGCATAAACCTATGCCATTTTGGAAAAGGATATTTTATGATAAAAGTTTTTGGGTAGGCACATCATATAGAGTGCACGAACATAATATTCATTACTACCAGCAGATCATTGAAATTCACTCTAACTGTATAACTGCAGTGGGCTTGAGAGTGATTTGGCATGACTGATAAACAAAATGAGTGAGTATGCTTAATTTATATCACCCATTCAGCTCCTAATTCCTATCCCCCACCACAGACATATAAACCCCATTTTTTCACCCATATTCAAATTTTCATTTACTATATTTTGTGAATTTTCATATTTTATATATATGCACCCTAAATCTATTTATCCTATACCCTATATTTTTCAAAGAAAGACATGTTGTATCCAATGTCATCATAGATTCTAACCATGTAACAGCCAGCAGGCTTGAGAATGATTTGACATGGCTAATAAACAAAATGATTGAGAATTCTTGATTTCATTTTAAAAATTTTGGTTAATCCAACCTACTAGAATATCATGATGAAGCTTTAAATACCACATGTGCAATGATTTGCACTTAAACAACACTTAAAACATAATGCTACGAGCAATGGCCTAGGGCTGCATGACAAAGCCCAGAGATATCATAAGGATTTAAGGTTTAAGTCAGAATTCTTATCTAAGATATCGCGATATGATTTAGAACTAGGAAATCTTTTAAGAGTCAACAACCACTACACATATAATCAAACAATCATCCATCGGTGATCATCGCTCATCAGATTTTTCATTTTTCAATTGCCAGAAACCTTACAACATCTTCACTGGCACTGGTTATAACTCAAAATCCCCTCGAGAAAACAAAAGAGATCACCAATGCTAGAAAAATGAAAGGTTCGCGTATAAATGTTATGATTAAATTAAAATATCATTGAGTTTCCTCTTCGCACACTCAAAGTTATATTCCTGATCTCACTTTTTCAAATTCCAACCAACAACTACCTTTATCAGTTTTTCATCCTCGTCACTCAAACACTTACTTTTCACTTTCCTAATCCAAACGCAGATTCCTAGATTCTCTACATCACAAAAAGCTACTATTCTAAATCTAACATTCACTTAATTTCTATAACTGATTTTGCCTCCAAAATTGATTCTAACATAAATCCATAAATTGAAGCTTCTGATTCTATAATTGATTTTTACACTCAAATTTGCCGTCAATTTTACCAGTCTCCAAACATAAATCATTTTACATTCAACTCACTTTTAACCAAAATCAATTTTACTTAACAACTCACTCGAAATCAACTTTTGTCACCGCGGAACAAATAGATACAATTCAAAGCAATGTACCTCCATGAGAGTGAGCAAGAGTCTTCTAGCAGCATCCCTAACAGGCTGTTTACCATCACCCAACCGATCAACAACCGCCGGAACAAGCGCGTTGAAATGAAGCTTAAAATGATCGCCGGAGAGAACAACGGCGGAAGCCAAAGCTTGAAGCGCACCCTGCGAAACGCGAAAACTACTATCCTTCAAGAGATCCAAACAACAATCGACGAGAGATGAAACTTCGGTGGAACTTAGAGTTTTTCTAGAAGCTTCTAGAACTTGGTGGAGACGCTCTACACCTGCCATGCGTTCCTTTGCGTCCTTCGCCCGTGCTAGTTCCAGTGCTTCCTCCATTGTGAAGTGGTTGGATCTGGTGTGTGGTGGTTCAGATCTGGTTATGGTGTTCTCCGATTCAGCAGCGCATGAAACTGAAATTGAAATGCAAATACAAATTCAAATGCAAATGAGTTACGGTGCTAAGTTTATAGAAGTGTGAGAGAGTGAAGTGTAATGGGAGAGTAGAGAGAGAAAGAGGAAGAGACGGTAAATTGAGAGAGAGATGGAGTGTGTGGGGACTATAATAGAATGTGGGAGTGGGGAAGATGAAGGACGCGGAGGAGGAGAAAAGAAAGTGATTTGAAAACAATGGCTATGAGGTGGCGGTGGTTGAAAAATTAACCATCCATTCCATGTGCTTCTAATTTTTTTTTTCTTTCTAAATTACATATTTGGTCCTTAATTAATTTCTAAGTTTTGTGTTGGTTCCCTAATTAATAAAAGTTTTGTTTTGGTCTTTTAATTTCGTCAATTTGATCCTAATCCGTTAATTTAACCTAAAATGTCTAAAATAAACCAACATTATAGGTGGTTCATCGTGGACTTTATCAATTTATTTAATTTTAACCCCTTGATGATTTTGAAACAAAATGGATCCTTAGATTATGTAAGATCATAGAATCTAATAGAAGTAATGGTCATTTGGTCTCTGACTCTGCACCTCGTTGTCACAGAGGTCTCTGACTCAGGATTAAATACAAAGTAGTCTCTGAATGTGCACTTCCGTTATCACGTTAGTCCATATCGTTAAATAATTTTGTTAATTGATGATGTGACAAAGGTTTTATGCTGACAAGGAGTATGAGGTGCCACATAGACTAAAGTGAAAGTAGAAAATTGTCACTTTGGCCGCTGAACCAAAAATCAATATCCCCGAAAATTAATATCCCTAAACCCGTCCTAACGACGTGTCTTCGTCAAAAATTGGGTCATCTTTCTCAATGAAGTTGTTCTGTAGTTATGAGAAACTTGATGTTAGGTCGCTGACTATGTATACTTACTGTCAGTTAGGTTCTTGACAATAAACACTTATAGGTACAAAGTGTTAGCATCACATGCACATATAAATCACATATTTTTCAAAAGAAGTTGTATATGTCCACATATTTTCCAAAGATGAATGTGGATTGAATTTACTATTCATGAATGTGCTGCACAAAATCAGTAGTACAAATCTATAATAGCTTTAGTGATAAGATTATATTCGATATCATTATTCTTACGAGTTTTTTACAATGAATCTTGTCGTGAAAATATGGAAAATATGTTGGCATATACTACTTTTTTGGAAAATATGTGATTTATATGTGCATTTGATGATACCACTTTGTGTTTGTAAGTGTTTACTGTCAGGAACCTTGGTGATAGTAAGTGTTTACTGTTAGGGACCTGACAGTAAGTATGCATAGTCAGGAACCTAACGACAAGTCTTCCGCAACCACAGAACAACTTCATTGAGAAAGATGACACAGTTCTTGACGAATAGTAACACTTTATTAGGACAAGTTTGATGATATTGATTTTCGGTCAGGATATTGATTTTCTGAGATGTTGATTTTCGGTTCAGGAACCAAAGTGACCATTTTCTATTTTCACTTTAATCTATGTGACACCTCATATGCCTTATCATCATAAAACTTTTGTCACATCATCACTTAACATAATTATTTAACGTCAGGGACTAAAGTGATAAGGGAAGTGCACATTCATGGATTACTTTATAATTAATCATGAGTCAAAAACCTTTATGACAACGAGGTACAGAGTCAGAGACCAAAGTGATCATTTACTCAATCTAATATTGAACCACCAACACATAGTCTTCCTTTCCTTTTCTTTACCTCATTCCTTCTATTTCAACTCCTTCACCTCATTATTATTTTCAAACTCATGAGAACGCCTAAAATCAGGGAGGTGATAACACTCACATCTGTATGGACCAAGATACTCCATCGGTGTTAGATAACCAGCATCCACCAAATAATACATACCTAAAAATAAATAAAATTATTAATTGTAAAGAACAATACAAATAAATAAGTTGTAAAGAATAATATTAATACAGCTGGATTAAATTTGCATTTGTGAGAGCATGGTAAAAAATACGAGCGTCATGGGAAGTACCTTCTCATTCAGCTAAAACAAAAGTAAAGCATATGTTTCGGTCACATATAGCCATTATATTTTGTGTCGGATATCCCTTTCGTCCAATAAATCTAGTTTGGTCGCCAACACCAACCACACAAGGAATATGCGTACCGTCGATTGCTCATATGACATTCTTAAAAAAGGGCCAATATCGTGGCTCACTTTGAATTTTTGCATGACTATCACGGAACAAATGATCTTTAGGCTTTATATATTCGATGGACAGACTCAAGCAAGCAATTAACACATCATGAAAACGTCTATTTACAATTTCTCTCGAGTGTTTAAACCTTTCTTGGATCATTTTATTACTTACCCCATGTCCAATAACAAGTAAGAACATTGCAACCATCTCTTCTACCCCTATGCAATTAGTGGGCTTTAAACCATGATCAACTAAATTAGTGCAAAGTTTATGAAAAATATGTTTTCCATTCGAAACATCTCATGGCAACGAGTGGGATTCCCTTGCAATACTTCTTTCACCCATGCATGCCCTGTTAGCTCACTAGTTCTACATGGCTCTTTACATACATGGTTTACGGCATACTCACCCACTAGTGCAACCACTAAAGAAGCTTGTTCAAAAATATATTCGTCTTCATTTGATGCTTCATTCCAATAGTTCATTTTGCAATGAGTGCTAGCTATTGTCAAAGGTAAGTAGAGAGATGAGTACAACATAGGTACTGACAAATGTTAACCAATATCAAATAATAATAACCAATACAAATTAGCTCAAAATCAGTACAGAATGCTCTTATTGGTATCACAAACTATTTATAAGGTAATGAAACTTTTCTATAAAAGACCCACACACAAAAAAAAAACAAGATTTTGATCCAGTAGGAGTAGGCAATTTTAGCTTACAGTAATGAAAATTGATTTGGAGAAACTAGGAATAACAACTTCACTAAAAATCGATTCAACTTACACAAACATACGACGGCGGCAGAAGAGTGAAGAGAAGTCAAACATCATGAAAGTGCTTTTGAAGAGGATAGACTCGTGTTACACCTTTCTCGTCGGGAAACCAAACACGTACTTAATCGTATGAACTTCATACCATCACAACCCACGAGAAAAAATCCAACACCACCACCTTTAACCCATAAACTCATATAATATAAACTCATAACATAAACTCTCCACCACGTCTTCTGCACCAATTGAGTTTATGGGTTTTTCTCAAAATCAAACATCACGACTCTTTCATCTTTAACATTCACAGAGCCATAAAAATAAACACAATATTCAAACCCTTCTGGAGTTATGAGACTGACAGTGCCAATGCCCAAAACCCATTCTCTACAACTTAAAAAACCTTGGCAATTATTCTTCACTCAAGAAGGGGGTTGAATTGCGTGAGTATTTTGACGAATTCTTCTTATAAGTGTTTATAAAAACTTGGTCAGAATCTGATGTTGTAGATTCTGACTCAGAGTCTGAATGCAGCGATAGTACAACACATAAAAATAAAAGATAAAGAGTTTGTTGCAGATTCTTGATCTCACTCATTTAATTTGTTTGTCATTTATTAGTTTATTTGGTTTTGCAGGTTTTTGTTTTTTCAACAATAGGTTGGTTTGAATCATTGAAAATGTGTGACTTTATTGATGATTTGTTTTTATAATTTGGACAAACGATTGGCAAAAGTTGAAAGGGAAGAGATGGAAAAATACAGTTATATTCTACTAAATAAGTGGCTTTATGTTTCTAGGTTATTAAATAACATTATTTATTGTAATATACCAATAATGTTATTTAATATTAAAGTTGGTTAATTGATTTTATGTCTTTGATATTTATTGTAATATACACTTGTTTTTTTATATTTTAGATGTTTCAAATTTTTCTGTTAGCAAACATGGCGTTTTGCAAATACCCCCTGAAGTTTTGCACGTATGTGCAAAATGCCCCCCAAACTTAAAAATTTATATTATTTTTTTCTTAAAGGCAAACAATTAAATATTAAAGCTAACTATTAATTTTGGAGTTTGGAAAAACTACATGCATATATACATCAAAATAGGCTTATACCTGTTTGCTTTTCCCATAGTTTTTATTTTTTTATTTTAAAATGGGGAAGGGAAAAATATGTATTTTTTAAAGTGACAATAATGGTTATTTTTACAACGGTCCTGAGAGAATTCACACTCATCACTTTGAGTTTACCAGGCTTAGGCTTAGCATGAGTAGCAATAAGGAGAAACAAAGTCACAATTAAGGAGTGTGCACCACCTTCACAAGACAAGAACAAGATTAGTACATAATTATATGTGAACTAATTTTCCTGTATAAAACATGACACGTTTTCATTTTGATACTAAAACAAGTCAAGAACCTTGGAGCATAAATCACACTTCATAGAATAATATAAAGGCTTTCCATTTCCCAAATAGTTCACATAGTCTAAGATTTAAGATCTATGCATTTTCCTTTAATATGACATGCAATATGAAAAAGAAAAGACCAAACCTCAAATTAGTTCCTATTTTTAAGATTGTATCATTCATTCACTTCTCCATATTAAATTTAATAAATCAATCATCAAGGAAATCACTATGTTACATTTCTATCCTATTTCCCCCCAAATAAATAAATAAAATAGAACAACAATAGTTCTCATTACACATAAATAAAATATAAATTTTCAAGTTCAGGGGGCATTTCGCACATAATTGCAAAACTTCAGGGGGGTAAATTGATTAACGTTGTGCATTTCGGGGGGTAATTGAAGTTTTGTTAATTTAAGGGGGATAATTGACGAAACTTACAATTTCAGAAGGGTAATTGCTTATTTACTCAATAATATGATATGTAATATTTTATACATTGATTTCAAAGAATTTGGATCATATTTTAATTATGTTGTGATATTTTTTGTTATTTATTAACTTTTTGTTGTGAAAGTGCAGGTAATGGCCGTCAATACAGGCACTTAGATACCCACAAGATATGGGAACGGACACCGAACTTGGTTCTCACGAGAGTATGAGCTCATGTATGGGGATTTAATAGAAACACATGTATGGGAATATGCGCTATAGTACCTCATCCAAAGGATTATTGTCATCCCTGTGCCAAGACAAGAAATGCAACTTTATGAAAGTAAAATGGGCCATTTCTAAACGTGGTTTCATTTTTATTGATCAAAATAGCGTAAGTTTTATGAATTATAGAAAACACAATAAAATTAAGTAATTGGTCACTCCATCAGTAAAACCCTGAAAAACAATTACATTTATAAATTCGTGATTAATCGAAGTAAGCAATGAAGTTACTCCCATTCTTTTAGCTTCAACCATCCAGTTTATACTATATCAATGTATATGCAATACTAGTAAAGTATACAAGAGGTTTTTCAATACAACAGAGCGATACCAGTTCACAACAGAGGTAGTTCTCCATGAAATTACAGTCTGGTTACATAGAGATTTTAGAGAGAACTCTATAGATGATCCAATGAAAGTGGTGATAACCTCCTTTACAAAACAGAGCTTTTCTGTAATCATCTTTATCGACAAAGAGTGTTTCGGTGCAGCCAAGCGCATGTGAGGTCCATTGTAGTCATAAATTAGAGAAGTATTATAAGTTATTCGAACACTACATGTTGGGCCAACGACATTTTGACACCCAGTCTAAAATATACACAAAAATATAAAATACAATGATTACAACAACTTAAACTACAATTGGAAAGCTTAACAAAATTAAAAATAAATATGAACATAATGTCATTGGTAAGTATGAAAAAGTGACGTGAGTAGACCAAAGAAGTAACATAAACCGAAAAGGAAAAGCGAAGTGAACAAATATAATATATACTAAAATGCAAAGTGTCATTTTTTTTTTAAATCTGATGTGCCACGTGGCACATTCTTATTGGCTATGTCACATGACATAGCGCGCCCTAATGGCACGGAAGTGGAAATCCCAAGAACACTTAGATTAGATAACGCATGTCTCTTCTAGTTTAACTAAAGTCTTAACTTTGACTTCAGCCTTGGGCATGCTGCAACGTTAAAACTCTTAGGGAGAGTTGGTCGCTTGTTTGGGTCCAACAAGACTCTAGAGATTAGTCATTGTAGTTGTGTACGCGGAGGAAACAATGTTTACGACAAAAAACAAAAGAAATCAAAGGATTTTAAACTTCCAATTATATGCACAACTATTTTGCTCCTTTAAATGTGTGATAATTTGAAATGATTATTTTTGGGGAATGGAATAAAATCCTTGTTGGCAATTAGAAAATGTTGATTTGATGACTATGTAACTAGAATGGATTGACGTTTGGGATGACAATTGAACCCAAGCCTAATGGGCATCTGCAAAAAATATCCATGATAGGCGGGTAAATACTTGCATTGTTGAGTATGGCGTGGGCTCGAGTAATTACCTGCAAATTTGAATGGGTATGGGTGCGAGTACAGACACTCTAGTGCTTGATAACTGGAAAATAAGTTGGTTATCACGTTGCACTTAACCCCTATATCGGATAAGTTATTGAGTGATTACATTGTCTTTAACATCTAATCAGTGTCTATTTTAGGATTTTATAGTTTTAAGTGTTTTTAGTACTTTGGAGCTAGTAATGCTTATGTTGTTTGATGATGTAGATTAAGGAATGACTCTAAAGATGTGGGAAGCTACCACGTGAATTGAAGATGTATAGCTGAAGATGTGGAGAGCTGCAGCGTCCTGACGGGTGGTACATAGCACGGTTGTGTGGGTCAGTCTATCCATTGCTTAATGAGGAAGAATATGAGCTATCCCCAATGATTAAAATCCTTGGAAGAATAAAAAGATATTCCAATGGGTAGGTAGGATTGGATAAGGATGGATGGATAAGGACAACCCATACAAAATGACCAAAGAGTACAACTTGTAGTAGGTGGTCTTGTACTATAAAAGGACACTCATGTGTTAGTGTCCATTTGTCCAACAATTGTGAGAGAATTAAAGGTCCAAGTTACGGCTAGGGTTAACAACTTTAGAGATCTTATTCCATATCATCGTCTACCATACACGAGCATGATAGCTAAATTCTAGAGTTTTTAGTGTAGTTTACTTGGTGATACTTTGGCTCACCTTATTCCTTCAAGGATTGTAATCTTGTGACAACTCTATCTATTCTATTAATTTAGTTTTTTATATTTTCATTTATTTCCATCTTCATTTCCATTTCCATGGTTCAGCACACCATGAGCTAAATCCCCTCTAGTGGTTTAAACATGGTAAGGTTATGATTTATTAATTGCTAGCGATATATAAAGTTGTAGCCCCGTGCTTTGCTCCGATAAATTGTTTTAAAGAAAACCATTAGAAGTTTTACTTCTAATGATATAGCTCGCTTATCTTGACAAACTAAGGAGTGGATCATGTTTAAAAGATATGTGTTAGCCCTTAAGCACCAATAGAGTGAAAGTGGACGAGGGGTGTAACACCCCGATTTTTAATATTAGTTTATTAATATTATTATTAAATTATATTAATATTAATAGTAGTAATAGTATTGTTTTGTTTGATATTATTAATTTAATTATTCGTGTTTATTGAGAGAATAAATAAGAGGAAAGTAGATGGATTGGTTAGTCGGTTAAAGAGTGAGAGAAAATAATATTTAGAAAGAAAATAGAGTTTTTATTTTTTATAGAAGAAGAAAATAGAGTGCGAAAAGAGGTGGATTAGTAAAACTGGATAGAAAAGAGGTGTAGTTAGTGAAATGAGTAGTGCTTTAATGATTTGAGCGGAGGGGAGGGTGAATAGCAAGACATTGTGGTTAGAGAAAGAATAGTAACAAATTCGAGAGCTGCATATAGTAATCTGAAAATATTAGTAACAAACTTAGCTGATAGATTAGTAACAAACTTAGATGAATATTATAAATAGATGAGAATATTAGGAAAATAGAGTTACAACAAACGGAGAAAATATTAGAGATCAAAGAAAAATTAGGGTTGCGGAGAAAAGAGACAAAGGAGGCAAAGAGAGAAGAGCTTAGGAGATTCAACCGTAGAAATTCATCAATTTTACAAACTAGAGGTAAGGGGGGAGTCTCTATTCACCATAGGAGTTATATGATCATATGGATAGTGAAGGGTTGTTAATTTTCATTGTTTTTTTAATATTCCTTTGATGAATCTATGATTAAATTTGTGTCCTTTTGTGTTTTGTGATTAATTGTGAATGTTTGTTTCTAGTTTGTGATGTTTTTATGTTAAATTAGTGATTTAAAATATGATTATATTGTATCTTCCTGGAAGTTTCTATTATTAATGTTGTATCGTATATGAATTGGTCGTTTAATTTAATTTTCATTGCTGGATAAATCAATAATGTCCCGTGCAAACCCAAATTAATCACTTGTTGCTGCCTCTTTGTTTCAATTTCAATTAAAGAAGTATTTGATGCTTACTACGAGCCGTGACCCACATATGCTTGTTGCTTAATTTACTTTCATGCTACTGGTCCATTCAATTCATACTCCATGTTTATTTCTTTGTTGTCGTGACTATTTAATTTAATTTCCATTGATAAGTATTCCCCACTGTGTCCAATGTATATCTATAAATTATGTTCTCTGAGATAACAGTGTGCTCATAATGTTCATTGAAGAATTGTTATAATTTTAATTCATAATAATATATACTATCTTCTTTTAAGTAATTTTATAGAGATAAGTGTTATAATGAAATCATTAATCGATGAATTATTTGACAAAGTGTAATTTGTGAATTATTTGATGATGTGTTATTTGAAGATGTGTGATTTAAAGATGTGTTATATAAAGATGTGATATTTGACGATGATGCTATTTAAAGACGTGCTATTTGCTTTGAAGGTTGTGCTATTTGCTTGACGGTTGTTCCGGGACAGGTTACCTACGAAGGACAATCTTCATCGTCGTGGTGTTTTGTGTAACACCCCGTTTTCCCAACAATGTAAATAATACAAATAATCAGAGTATTCAACGTAAAACGGAATGTCACACTACTTTTAAAACATAAATAGAGTAAAGTTACTATTTATCAAAACAACCCTGTCAAAAATTCATTTATATCGCAGCGGAAAATTATTTCAAATCAACAACTTTGTTCAACAATCTTTGGCACTACAGCCTCAACATAAATAACTTAAAGGAAAATCTTAATCCAAAAAGGTTCAACAACATAGTTCATAAAACAATACGTAAAAATGGAAAGCAAGCAAGAATCCCCATCCTGTTACGTATCAGAGCGACCCTAAGACGACACACGAGAGAGTCAACTCACACCAACAGCTAAGCCTGGTTATCTGTACGTTACCAACATAGGGGCAACATTCAAACAGAAGGGGTGAGATTTCACATTCAATAATAATAAGTATATAATTCATCAACGAAATTTTAACAACCTAAACAACAACAATTAACAACAATAATAGTTCACATATACTTATTATCAATAATAGTTCACATATGCTTGTTATCAATAATAATTCACATATACTTCACTTAGTTCCATTTAGCATTTAAATCAACAACAGCTATTCAACAACGACGACGACAACTCAACAATAACGACAATGCAACGACACAACAACAACTTGACTATGCAATATGCATGTGGTACCAATCAACGCTGGAGTATTAACTCCTAAAATCAACGCTGGAGCATAGCTCCTAAAATCAACACTGGAGCATAGCTCCTGACTTTATATGAGTATGCATGGACTCAACAACTTAATCAACAACAACGTACAACTTCAACGACTTGAAAACATCAACAACGTAAGACATCAACGACAACGTCAACAACAACAACAACAACAACATCAACAACAACGTAAGACATCAACGACAACAACAACAAAACTATATGTTAGATTCAATATCAGAATTATACAACCTAAGATTAGAGAATATTATTCCCACCCTTACCTTAGATTGGTGATTGCAAGACTCTACAGGTTCTCTTTTCTCTTGGTTCTCCTCTTCTCTTGGTTCTCCTCTTTTTCTCCAAAAGCTTGTGAACCTAATTTGTGTCTGGCTCTTGGCTTTTATATCTCACACCCTCAACATATTTTCTAACTAAATCCACGTATTTTTATAACTAAATCCAAACCACGTATTTTCTTACTAAATCCAAACAACGTATTTTCTTACTAAATTCAAACCATCCCCTCAAATATATTTATTCTAATTTTCCAACATATTCTACTAAATAATAATATAAAGCCACTTAATAAAATATTAAAACACCACAACACGTCATAAATCAACATAAATCATATAAGTCATATAAAGACTCTAAACTCAACCAAAAATAATTAAATAAGAAAATAGGGTGTTACATTTTGGATCAAGCCTCCATGCTTTGTGTGTCCGGCTGCGGGTTGACGGAAACTTCAAATCATTTATTTTTACATTGTAATATTTTTGGGTCAATTTGCCAGTTTATTAATAGGTAGATTGGCACATCCGCGGCTGCCCCGTTTTATATGTCAGATCATTTCAATCAATTCAGTTTTAGTGGTGGGATCTCCAAAGTGCGCCGATCGATTTTACAGGCTATATGGTTTGCTACAGTGTGGGAAATCTGGAAGTAAAGAAATAACAGGCTCTTCAATGATAAAGTATGCTCGATTATTCAGGTGGTAGAAAAGATTAAGATTCTTGCCTATTCGTGGTTGAAGGTGAAATTTGTTTCACTTCCCTTCAACTACCATGGTTGGTGGCTTAGTCCGTTCGCCATCTTGGACATAGGCTAGAGTTTATTTTGTTCATGTGTTTTTAATTTAGTGTACAGGTTTCTTATGTAAACGTTGTTTCGTCTTTGGTGTCGATTTCTTTGTACATCTTGTGCTTAGAAGGACACCTTATTTTTGGTAATATAATTCATTTTAGCCTTTTCAAAACAAAAAAAAGACGTGCATTTGTCGGCTCATTTAAAGATGTGTATTTGTCGAGTCATTTAAGGATGTGCATTTGTTGAGTCATTATTTGGTGTTCATGCATTCATGGTTAGTCCGATTTAAAGATGGGGGATAAATCAGTAACATAACTCTGATATTCAAAACCGGTACCACATGCATATAGAGTCAAGTTAGGGACATTGCATTCATTGTCAAACATATTTGAAGATGTGGTGAATTTGATTATATATTTAATGAAGTGTAATTTGTGAATTATTTGATGATGTGTCATTTAACGATGTGTCATTGATGTACTATTTGAAGATGTGGAATTAATAGACGTGTTATTTAAAAAAGTGTAACTATTTTAAGATGTGCTTCTTTATGATTATGTGAATGATTTGTATTTTGCTAAGTGGTTACTTGATATTCTTAAATGTTCTCGATGCTTATATGTTATTATAAGATGTTGGTCGATGCCTATTTGATTTTTATTAAATGAAACTTTATATTTAAATATGAATAATGTTTGACTATGACGCATACATGCCTAAATGTAATTGTTGTGTTCTTTTATCTGGATCTATACATGTGATTATGCATCTCTTGTGTTGGATATATTCTCACCCTCTAGTGGCGGGTTGGGCGCCTACACCCTTGTGGTATAGATTTGCAGGAAGAAGAAGTTTAGTAGCAGTGAGTCTCTGAAGATGGCTTTGGAGCCTACTCATTTACTTATCGTTTTTGGGAGTCTTTATCGAGTCAAAGCTCTAGTCTATGACACTAGGGATTAGAGATTTATTCTATTTTAGATTAGGTTTTAGAATTCTTTTGAATTCAGTTTTGATGTTGATACAAATGATGTGAAAGTTACTTTGATGTTTTGAAAAATTTATTCTGCTGTTACATTTTTAATTTAAATGAAGTATTTTTGAATTGAAGAAGATATGTGACACCCTTGCATGTTTAATTAATTATTGTATTTTTATTAGAAAATAACATGTGGGGTTTAGGGTGTTACAAGAGGCTGCATAGATATATAGCTCATGTTGTTTTAAATATATAGCTCTCTATATAACAACATGATGAAGATCCTCAACTTGCTGTCAAAAATATATAGATACAAAGAGGTTGTTCTATATTTGAATACCAAGAGGTTTGCTATGAGCTAGATCTTGCTGCCTTGGCGATAAAAATATCTCAGTTGGCAAGATAGCATGATCTAACTCAAAACAATCCTCTTAAAACACCTTGTCTTTCATCCTTATGTTGGAGATCTGAATCCGAAAATGTTTTTATGAGCTCGATCCAGTTGGCCTTCCGATAGAAATATGTTAGTTGGCAGGCCAGCATGATCGAGTGCAAAAACACCTTTTCGAACACCATCCTAAAATATCTTTCCTGTTTATGCATTTATTAATTATTTTCTATGTCATATTCCATGAAAACTTAAAAAAAAAACCTCCAAATAGGTATTCTAGTGTTGTTCAAATTATATAATTCGGAATGCTTTTGTCATTTTCAGATTATATAATCCGAAAACCCTCAGTTGTTTTAGACGGTGGCGTTTCACCAAAGGTTTGGCCGGTTAATGGAGCCATTAATGCATTTTTGGACGGTTAGCACCACAAACACGTTTTCATTGACTGTACTTATGACCTATGACTTGTTTCAGGCTATAAATAGGCTTCCATCTTCAACATCTTCCTTTATTCTTCACTTCACCTCTTTTCTTTACATCTTCTTCAATTTTTGTTTAGTTTTTTAGGAGTGTTTGTGGTGTCATGATCATTGTTGAACGTTCATAGAACCCCTGCAATTGCTTTGCAGCTTATGCAATGGTTATATAACGGTCAACAGAGACCTTTGACATCAAAGAAAAAAAAATCAGATATTGTAACCGTTCGGATTTCGTTTTCCGAAAATGCTAATAATTTGGTTCGGATTACATAATCCGGATCAGGGGTATTCATGTATTTTTTGTAGGGCGCACGAGAACAGCGGAGGGTGGAAAAAGTAATAGGCAAAATATATTTAAAGCGAAAAAGATTCGGGCTCAATGTGAGGCCTAAAAAATTCAGGGGTCTGAAGCCCTTACTTTATTGGCCCAGCAAATAAGTTATCACATTGTAATATTTCAAAAAATGAATAAATAAATCTTAATATTCTCCTTATATTAAGTTTTAATTATCATTATTATAAATAAATATTTTGATTTTTTAAAACTATAACTATAATTGTTTTAATTTCAGTTTTTCAAAAATAAAACGAAATAATTGTTTAACAAAAAATTTCATAAAGAAATTAATATTTTTTTATAAATAATCGATTATTCTAACACATTAATCCATTTTTAACCTAAATAAAAAAAATGTTATAAAAAAATCGTAAATCAAATTTTTTTTATATTTATTGTATTTTACTAAGATTTTAAATATTATAGTCATATTATTTTTTTTCTTCTCATATTAATGCAATTCATCAGGGAAGTAAAATATTAAAAGGATTATAAGCAAATTAAATGATATATAAATGTGATACAAAGTTACGAAATTCTTAAATAAGTCATCACATTATAATATATCAAATACATATTAATTTTAATGAGGATATTCTCCTTAATGACCAATTAAATCTTCTTAAATAAGTCAAATAAATTTCCCATCCCCAAACCACCATTCTAGGACGTTCCCTCATCTCATCCATGCAGGGAGAGTTCCCCGCCTACTGGACCCCAAACGGGGTAGTCCCCACGGGAGATCCCCACTTACGAGTACAAAATGACATCCTAAATCACAATTCGTCGCCACAACAATAAAATAAATAATTGTATTCTATTTTAAAATTGTCAAACATATTCTCACAAATTAATAAACTGTGATTGGATGTCCGACTAATTACAACTTTACATTGACATTGTATTTAATCACATAATTTTCAATTGAATCACGGTCATTAAAAAAATTAAAACAAATAATAATAATAATAATAAAGAAAATGATATTGTGTCAAGTGTACCACGTAAATCCCACAAAGGCGAAAAACTTCAATCACCACACGATAACAAACATTAAACACCCTTGCTGACATTAAAATAACTAAATTAAATTATCAAAACATACATATAAGTCATTCAAACACAACACTAGATCTTTAAACAAAGAAAACATATCAGGAACTAAAAGGAGAACACATGAGAATTAAACTGCAACACATATCACAAGTCATATTCGGGCAAGCAAGGTTAATTACACATCAATAGAGCCACCAAATTGTACCCAGGAGAACTACAACCAAAATAAACTTGCTGAAACTACTATGTACGGTAACATGGTAAAAATACCAATCACCCCAATTAAGTCCAAGGTTTGGGTGGCAAAACAAAAACCAAAATCCAAACCGAACCGCGCGGGTGGGTGAAAAATTGGCTTGAACACATTCAAACTAAACACCATTTTTTGTGATTTTCGGTTTAAGTTGGTTCGGTTTTCACACCTCTACAATATATATACTTTATATTTGTAAAACTAAATATCTTAATAGAACGGTATAATACATTTTTTAAAAACTATACAATAATACTATTAGCTTTATAATTTCTACTAAATTTATCTTAAATGTATAATAACTTATATGTCGAATAACTAAAATATACACTCTTTTTATTTGAGATGTACTTTTTTGTGTGTGTAAATTCATTTACAAATTAATTTAAAATTATATTTTTTATTAATATTTTTTAAATACGTTAATTTCCGGGGCATGACACAGATATCATACTAATTGGTTAGGTAAAATGTGATATTTTTTATTCTCGTAAAATCTATGTGTATTTTAATCAAAACTCTTCGACTTTGTTATGTATTCCTAATTAAGATTTATGGTATCACAACAATTCCACTAATTTTTGGTGGTGGCAAGTGTTTAAACCCTGAACCTTGCATATATTATGCATTGTCCATACCAACTGAGCTAAGCTCACGAGGACCAACAATTTCACTAATTTCATTATTAGTAACAATATCATATTAGTAAAAAAAAATTATCATTACCATACAGAAAAGTCGAATGGATTCAAGACACATATGATGTAAAACATGATCCATAAATTCGATAAAATAAAAATACAATGACATTTTCGCATCTTGTATGCAAGAGTCAAAAAATAAATAAGTGCAGGCCTTTTATTAGATGTTGGAGTCCATGGCTATGATGGTGCTAAGGTTCATAGGGCTCATAAAATCAGAGGTTCCATTAAAGATGTCTCCAACGATAAATTCCAAAGCACGTACAGTTGGATGAAAAGGGTCCCAAAAAGCATAGAGATCACGATTTGGGCATATGTTTGACAAGGCAGTGCATAGTCCCACTCCATTGAAACGTCCTTGGCCACAACAAGCTACCTTTGATGTAACAAAACCTGCTCACACCAACAATTAAAGATTAGTTGATAATCAATGTGACTAGAAACATTGAAAAAAATAGAAGCTATTTGATTAAATATCATCACATATGTATCATCAAGGTGTCGAACACTAACATAAGCTGACACCAAGTGTCATTTCTACAGATAATAAAACTAAATTAAGTAGCAATAAAAGTTCAAAAGAAGAAAAAGCTAAGGAATAGAGAAAAAGTGAAATTAGGTAAACGTTGAAGATACCAAAGCTTTGAGGATTGGTGATGAGATTCATGTTCATTTGATAAGCATTGGCAACAATAAACACATCAGATCCCAGTTGGGTGTTGAGGTCTTTAGTCATTTGAAGCAAAAGCTGGTTGAAAATTTGAGCAGCTTGTTGTATCTCATTTACACAATCTCCATTTAAGCTCCTAGTAGCAAGTTGAGCAGGAATACAACCCAATGGACCGGTTCCGGTCACAAGCACCCTTCTAGCTCCCAAGTCAAACAACCTCTGCATTACAATTACATACCATTTAGGCTCTGTTCGGTAA
>Ga0228710_1001435_pt1 | contig 35723 bp, 34 predicted proteins | sample MedpolnodulmetaG_FD_177995 | JGI IMG/M metagenome (GOLD analysis project Ga0228710, IMG submission 177995) | Root nodule microbial communities from Medicago polymorpha collected in Santa Monica, California, United States - pink nodules | ecosystem: Host-associated > Plants > Roots > Nodule...
TTTAAATTTCTTTAGCCACTAAACTATTTGAAAAAAAAAAAACATAAATTAACCAAAACTAGAAATACATGAAACTACAAGGACCAAAAGCACAAATTAACTTAGTAAAAAACAAAGCATAAAATTAACCAAAACTAATTAACAGTAATATGAATATTTTAAGTTAGGAATAAATCTAATCTAATCTACTGTCGACTTTGGTCATTGGCGGTGTCACCGCATAATTCGGACGAAATTTTTTCCTAAATATATGTTTTGTGTCTTTTGTCTCTTTCTTACTTTGTTTTTTTTTGCTGACTTTTGCGTTGCACACACTCTCTTTCTCTTTCTCTCTCTCTGATAAAAATCATTTGCGTGTGTCTGTGAGTAAGAGAGAGAAGATGGTGAACATGATGGAATGGCAGAAACAACAAGTACAGAATGGGAATGTCGAAGCGATGTATGTTAAGGTGATGACTGATGAACAATTGGAAACTCTGAGGAAACAAATTGCTGTTTATGCCACCATTTGTGAACAACTTGTTGAGATGCATAAAACACTCTCTGCTCAACAAGATCTTGCAGGTACCATATGTTTTTTTCTTTTTAGTAATTATTACCTGATCATAAATTCCCTTAAATTTTTATATTATTTTGCTTTTGAATTGCTTTTCAAAATTGGGAAATTTCTATATATATGCACAAAACCACCTTCATCCTTGTGCTTTGACTTGTTGGCCCTTCAATTTTAGTTTTAGTAATTAGCTTAAGTTTGAAAGAGAAAAAAAATCAGTTTCTGTGTATTTCTTTACATTTTTAATTGCAAATAAGGTAACTTTTTTAGGGCATGTTTGGAATCACACTAATGTGTTTTTGTCATAGATGTGTATGTTTGGTATCATAGTAAATTTAACGGTATTACCCGCGAGTCACCATGGTGATTTTGTAGAGATGTTATACCTCTGCAAAACCATGATGACTCAAATTCACCGTGATACCGAATATACACTAAAATACTTTTCACCTTGATTTCGCCAAAGATTCCAAATATTTAGTAGTTCTTTGTCAGTGCAATTTATCTCCTCTGCAAATTCCCATTTATTCATTCATATCTGTTCTTTTGTGTCAGTTAGATTTGTCTGTATCATGTTTAATGTGTAAAGTTAAATGTAAGTGGCACAGAAAACAAAATCATTTAGGGAAGGGTAGATTGGTACAAACAACAGCAGGACTACTTCCTAAAGAGGGAATGAATGTGTGTGATAATCAAAGCACTTCCCTATTATTTAAGGCATCCTGATTTGTAGAAAATGACAATGACACTGCAAAATATCTGCATTATTACTTCATTTCCCTTACATAGAAAAATCAAACCTGGTTGCTTTTTTATCTTGTACTTTGCTTTGACTGCTATCTTGTGCAGCATAACTATAAGTACATGAGGTGTTAGCTATATCCAAAGCTTTCAACTTGTCAAGTGAATTTTAAACTAAGTCCACGAGATGTTAACTTAGTTGTAAGAGTCTAAACTTGAGGTTCCTCAAGGGATGGAGTTTAAACCCCCTGGAGATGGTTGTAAAATGACCACATTGTCACTGCAACCAATAATAATTTCCTTATCCCCCAATTTGTTTAAACATACATTTTTGGATAAACGATTATGGAAAATATCGCTTGATTGAATAACAAACATTTTTGAATCTCTTAGAATCAGTAGTACTCTTGAGATTGTATAGATTATTATAGAACCCTATATTTCTCTTACCCCCACAAAAAAAATGGCAGGAATTTGTTTCTTTTGGCAATTGGTATATAAAAATTGTCACTTTTGTTGTTTAAGATCCAGCATTTTCCAAAGAAATGCTAAATGTTATTTTTTCCTTTCATCAGGGGTTAGGCTGGGGAATTTATACTGCGACTCATTGATGACAGCTGGTCACAAAATCACATCCAGACAGAGGTGGACTCCTACACCGGTTCAGCTCCAGATTCTTGAGCGTATATTCGATCAGGGAAATGGAACTCCAAGCAAAGAAAAAATCAAGGAGATTGCTACTGAACTCAGCCAGCATGGTCAAATTTCTGAAACAAATGTTTATAATTGGTTCCAAAATAGGCGTGCAAGATCGAAAAGAAAAATGCAAAATGGGGGAACTAGTAACACTGAATCAGAGGTAGAGACTGAGGTTGACTCCAAGGATAAGAAGACAAAACCAGAGGAATTTCATTCTCAACAAAATGCTGCTATAGGGGATGAAAATTTGTGCTTCCAGAACCAAGAAAAATGCTCTGAATTACAGTACTTGAATCATGATTCTAACAAAACATATTCCGTGTTTCCATCGGATGGCGGTATAAGATCCACAAGAAATTTGAGTGGCGTGTCTCTTTATGATGAAGTGCTATCAAACTCAAGTATGTAACATCTTCTGCCTTTTTCCTTCATTTGTCTTTTCATTGGCCATATTTTTCGTATGATCTTATATTGTACTTAAATTGACGTTAGAAATTCGGCAAAATCTTAAACTAGTACTACCGAGAAGTCAGAAGGGTACAAATTTAGGGGTTTATTTTGGATATCTTGATATTATATGACAAATGGACATTAACCTTGGAATACTAATTTGAAGATTTGATTAGGATTATAGTCAATGAGAATACTAATTACACACTCTTTTAGAAACACCTTTGAACATATTCTTTGAAACAAAATTTGATTTATTTTACTTGTAATTTCTTCAAAAAAAAAATTGTGTTTAACATTTTAGTAAAGAAACTCACAAAGAATGTCTTGAGAGTTTGTCGAAAAAAATGTTTTACTAGCATTTTTCTATTTCTCACATTAGCCTCTCACCATTGTAGCTTTTGGGCTGACAATCAAGACTGGTATTGCCATATTCTTTTCCTTTTATTTTTCAGGGAATGACTATCTAGGAAAAATGGAAGTATCAGGGAGTTACAATATATACCAGCAAGCAGAGGACTACAATTTGGCAGGTTGATATTTTGGTGCAACTTCTATCAATTATGACTAGCTGTGAATAACTTCGAGTGTGTTGCTTGGGCTTATGTTCGTGTGATATCAAATTGAATCAATCAAAGCTATTAATATAATAGCCACCTCTTAAGATAGTTACTGGAAATATTTCCAGTGATTGGCATATAAATGTTGTTACATCATATTTTGGAGCTTGTTTCTTGGTTGCATATTTTTACTATTTTCTTCCTGCAAGAAAATATATTGAGGAACTTAATGCCCACGATTATTTTACTTTCCAGTTCAGAAGGAATTATGTAATGCCTATATATTTCTATGTTTTGTTTCTACTTTTATGGTTCGTGTTACTGATGAGATGTGGGAGGTTGGGAGTCACATTATGCATATTGTAAAACCATCTAGGAAAGGCTCTGTTGCTATTGCTGCAAAGGAGGGGATGGTTGTGGATGCAAGGTTGTTGGATGAAGTCCTCCAAGTTCCTATCTTCATTGTGAAGAGTATTCCTCATAGTTGTCGTCTTGCATTCTCTCAGGCATTAAAAGATGCTCTTTATCAGGTGGTTGATGATCCAGGTTCTGTAGGCCCTTGGGTTCGTTTGTTGTTGCTTCCTCGTTGCACTTTACAAGTGTTCAAGCCTTAGACTAGGCAAGATCGTAGATCTGGAAATAGGAAGTCCTTGCAACAACGTCATATCCTGGGTTGTTTGGCTAAGTGGAGAGAAACTGATGGTTTTGCTGAGTTGGTTGGTGGTGTGTTGAGCGAATTTGGACAAGATGGTACAAGTAATGGAGGAGAGGATTTTGAGGAAAAAGACAAAAAGATGGGTCCTAACATCAAACAATACCTTCGTAAGGTTTCTGATGGACACTTCACAGCAACAATGAAAGTGTTGGGGTCATCTGGAGTAGCCCCATATAATGAAGATACTATGGAAATTTTGGGGGTCAAACACCCATACAGGCCACCTCCCTCTATGTCGACCACCTTGTTTTCTGAAGCCCTCCTTGTGGTTGAAGTTAACACCGTTCTCAAATGCATTAAGTCGTTTCCTAAAGGGACATCTTGAGGTAGAGACGGTCTGCGAGCCCAACACCTATTAGATGCATTGTGTAGAGAAGGTTCGGCTGTGGCTAGAGATCTCTTATGTGCTATCACTTTAGTGGTTAACCTATGATTAGGAGGAAGATGTCCCTTGAGTTTGGCAGAGTTTGTAGCTTCTGCACCTTTGACACCATTGTTAAAGCCTGATGGTGGGATATACCCTATTGCAGTTGGTACTATTTTGAGGCGTTTGGTATCCAAAGTTGCTATGAAAGGAGTTGGTAAAGATATGGCTAAATATTTCAATGACTTTCAGTTTGGTGTTGGAGTCTCAAGTGGGCGGAGGCCATTTTGCACAGTGTCAACAAGTTGTTGAACCTGCGACATGAAGATGGTTCCTTGACTATGCTTACAGTAGATTTTTCGAATGCTTTCAACTTGGTAGACAGGTCAGCACTGCTACGTGAGGTGAGATTGAGATGCCCATCTATTTCTTTATGGGTTGAGTTTCTTTATGGACAGGCAGTGAGATTATACCTTGGTGATGGTCATATTATGTCTGCTACTGGAGTGCAACAAGGCGATCCATTAGGACCACTCCTTTTTGCTCTTGTATTGCACCCTCTTATTCATCAGGTTAGAGATAGTTTCAAGCTTCTTCATGATTGGTACCTCGATGATGGGACTCTTGTAGGGGATTCAGAGGAGGTGGCTAAAGCTTTAGACATCATTCGAGTTGTTGGGCCAGAATTGGGCCTTGAATTGAATATTCGTAAGACAGATCTTTTGGCCTTCATGTGATGGTAATAAGCATCGTGGGGGTTGTTCCCTGCGGAGATTGGGAGGCCGATGTTAGGGGTGAAATTGCTCGGAGGGGCTGTTAGCCGAGATAAAGGTTTTATTGAGGAGTTGGCCATGAAGAGAGCTTCCAGGGCTGCTGAGTTAATGCATCTTCTTCCTCAGTTACGGGATCCTCAGAGTCAGCTTCTTCTACTTCGATCGCGCATGGGTGCCAAACTTTTCTTTGGCTTAAGGATGTGTCAACCGATTCACATGGAGGAGGCGGCTATGTTGTTTGATAAAGAGCTGCGTGAAGCGGTTGAGGACATTGTGGTTGGTGGAGATCCTTTCTTTGGGGACCTTTAATGGATGATGACTTCTTTACCTATTAGGTTTGGAGGGTTGGGTTTGTACTCAACATTAGAGGTTTCTTTGTACGCTTTTGTGGCTTCTAGGGCACAATATTGGGTGCTACAAGATCATATTTTGAGAGACGGTGGGTTATGTAGCATGGATTTGGATTTTGATAATGCTTTGGATGGTCTACGTGGTGCGATTCCAAATTTTGATGTTAGCAGTTTTACTAGCAAAGACATTGTCCCTCCTAAAGCACAACATGTTTTGGCGAGTGCTCTTTTTAGTAAAAGTGTTCAGGATATGGAAGTTAAGTTTGACATGACCACGAGACAAATGACAATTTTTGGATGTTTGCAAGCAGCACATGCTCAAGATTTTCTTCTAGCTATCCCGATTGATGGATTAGATCAACATATGTCACCCGTAGAGTATCGTACTATCCTTAGATATTGTGTTATGATTCCACTGTTTCCTATTGAAGAGGTGTGCCCTGTTTGTCGTAAGGCATGTCTGGATACTTTTGGGGAGCATGCCGTTCATTGTAAGGAGCTTTCCGGCTTTAAGTACAGACATGACTTTGTTAGGGATGTACTTTTTGATATTTTCAGACGGGCGGGAATATCAGTGAAGAAAGAGGCGCATGTGAACTTCCTGACTGGCCCACTAGATAGAAGATCAACACTCAGGCCTGTGGACGTTATGGTGTACGGATGGGTAGGTGGAAAACATGCTTGTGTAGACTTGACTGGGGATTCACCACTTGTGAGATTAGGAGTCGGACCTTTTATCGTAGGACAGACAGCCCTAAAAGCTGCGTCAAGCAAAGTGGCCAAACATAAGAAAGCGTGTTCTGACAATCAACATGCTTTTATACCGTTTGTTTTTGACACTTTCGATTTTCTAGCACCAGAGACTGTTGACCTTCTACATAGAGTTCAAAACGTCATGCATAGCAATGTTATGTCTCTTAGGTCCATGAATGTTGTGTTCACGAGGATTGGTTTTGCCATCCAAAAAGGTCTAGCGGCGCAGCTTGTTGTTTGCTTGCCTTCTATTCAAGTGTAAATAATGGTTTATATATATTAGGCTTAAATGCACTTTTGGCCCCCTATGTTTACCATCGTAGTGATTTTGGCCCCCTAACAAAAAAAATGCAATTTTAACCCCCTAATTTTGCAATGTTTAGGGAAATATGCTCTTTTGGCCCCTTATCTTTACAAAAAAGTTGCGATTTTGGCCCCTTTTTTGGGACACGTGGCAGCTTCTCAGTATAGTTCCGAAAATTAGAGGGTCAAAATTGCATTTTTTTTTTGTTATGAGGCCAAAATCGCTACGACGACAAACATAGGGGGGCAAAAGTGCATTTAAGCCTATATATTAAATTCAAAATAAAAATAAAAATTATGAAGTTGTCATCTTATAACTAAATGGTTGAACTTAAAGTGATTAATGAACTTCAACTAAGAAGGAATTGTTTGAAAGAATCCGAGTTTAAATCCCGTTGAACAAAAGCTCAACAATAATACAATTTGTCTATTTGAGCATAGTCCTCTAGAACATTAAACTTTTGAGTCAGAATTGGCTTAAATCTAGAGTGAGAAGTTTGAATCATGAATTATATCAATGATGGGTGTAATCACTTGAGTGTTTTGGCAATATTGCGACTGAGAATACAACTTGTTAATTTGAGCAGAGTCCTCTAGAATATATCAATGATGGGTGTAATAACTTGAGAAGTTTTTGAAGTAGACGATCAAATGACGATTGAGAATGCACAAATAGAAAAAAAATTACGAATGCGAATATAATTCATCTCAAAGGGATATACATATTTGGCTGTTTTTGCATTGATTTTCTATCTTTTTATTCAAACTTCGAGTAAGTTCAATAATAAAACTTTAATTAAAGTAAGTTTTGTGCAAAGACAAAATAATGATGGAATCCTGTATTTGTTGTTCTGCTCATGAGTAAAATACCATGAACTTGTGTTCTTACAAAAATATGGCCAAAATGTTAGTGATATCAATTGCCAATATTCTCATCCAGTTTTTGTGAGTTTAACAAAATTAGTCGGGATTCGTTTAACTTAATTAATGCAAAACCATCTTAATATTTCATTGCAAATTTCAAAATTATTAACAATCTTGTTGCACTTTTTTTTTACAATGTTAAACAACAAAAACAAACTACACTATAAAAAAGAAAGTTTCAGCTGCATCCATCTTCAGAAGATACAATAGATCATATGGAGGAGAGACATGGTAAAAAAGATCACTATCTGAAGATGCTCCAAGCCTTGCAAAAAAATCCGCACATTGATTTTCCTCTCTAAGAGTGTGATAGACTATAATGTTACTCTGCTCAATCATATCCTTCACGTCTTGTATTAAAACGGCGTAAACATGAAGTTTGAAAGTTGGGTCTTTGATGAAGTTAATAGCAGACGAGCTTTTCGATCCCCATATTTTTAGCCAATAAGAGACCCTGGTAAATATCATATAGTTCAACATGGAGTATATCGAATGATCCTTAAATGTAGCTTGAGAAACCTGATAAATAAAAACCAACACTGTTTCTAATAATCCCCCCATAGCCAGCTCTAATGGGCAAGCCTAGGCAACTACCATCAGTGTTAAGAATGATGCAAGAATGGTTACTATTCTTCCACTTAATATGTCTATCACCTAGCATAGTATTGGAATTAACAGAAAAGCAAATTTTGAAATTCTCTACCATACTATGAATATTGAAAGAGAGGTGATTAAGAGACCAAGTTTCATTGTTTAGACACATAAGATTACGATGACGCATGCCCACTAAGTGCAAGTCGCGAATAGGAAGGTTTGGGAACCCATAAAATTAACCTTGAGCCAATCACTCACATCTATGTTGGAGAAAAATTTCGGATCATTAAAACCAACAAGCTGCCAAGTACCTCTAGAGAAAGTGCAATCTCGCACACAATGAAGAAAGGTCTTTTCAGCAAGACCACAACAAGTGAAAACAATTGACGGGGAGATATTCCTATGGTCGAGCAAAGAGAGGGTGGGGACAGAGTTGTGGCAAACTAACCAAAACATAAACTTAAGCTTTTGCGGAAGGTTTAATTTCCAAATTCAGTCCAAGAGCCATTTTGATTAGAAAGAGGTAGAGAGCTAGAGCGGGACAACATCCATGTATACCCACTTTTTTTTTTTTTTTTTTGAAAAAGGTAAATTAACCCACCTAAATTGACACTGGGAGAGAACCGAACCTGAGACCTTGAGAATGAGCACATTCCTAGGTCTCAAGTCACTACCACCAGGTCAACTCAAATGGTATGTATACCCACTTTTGGTAGTGTAGGTTCCCTTTTTGTTTGCTGTCCAATTGAATGTGTCATCTATGGAGGCATTAAACTTGATATGCGTATTATTGATGAGTTTAGATGCCATAAAAGGGAGATGTGAGTTCAAAAACTTAGTATGGAGCTCATTTGAGGAGAGCAGATCTTTAACAGTTAAATGTACATCACGAATGAAGGTAACAATCCTATGAAACCAAGAGTACTCCAAGGACAAAAGGAAGAACCTCAGAAACCCGCACGCCAAGAGAAACCGTCTTTGAGCGCATTTTTAATATGAATAATGGGAGGACCAAGTGGGTGAATCGGTAGCTTGAATGCAAGGGACATGAAAAAAACAAAATATTTTGTCTATCACAAAACTACAACACAACTTTTGTCTCACGTACAAGTTATCTAAAATACAAAAATAGTTTTTTGTCTACCAAAAATCGTATAAAACAAAAAATTATTCAATACCATAAAAGTTTGTCATGTGATGTGTTTGTCTTGTACTGTGTTGTTTTGTCATGTACTACTCTGTCCGGTACATACTGTTTAGCAAATCAAACACACTTTTATATTAAGAGACAGATGGAGTACTAAGAGCATATCTAATGGGGAGTCATTTATCTAATAAGGACATCAACCTATTAATGACCTCCATTGGAGGAAGAAAAAAGTGGGTAGCTATTACTTATTAACAACTATATAAGGACTTCTTCTCTTCAACAAATAAAAAACTAACGAGTTTCATGATTAAAATAGAAAATAAAGTAGATCAAAATTTGGTCTCAAGTTCATGTGATTTTTTCTTTTTTCAATTTTTGTTAATCACTTGATCTTTTTTTGGTAGTGGTCGGGGTTTGAATCCCGACTTTGCATATTTTATGCATTGTCCCAACCAACTGAGCTAAACTCACGAATATTAAAACATATATTAACTTATTTAAAAATAAAATTATAAATAAATGACTTTACCAAAAAAATCTATTTTAGATTGTTTTTACAGTTTATTACAATTATGGATGCTAAATGGTCCAATAAAAGAGACACAGGTAGTATATTGAAGAGGGTGGGGCCGAATCTGGTGTGTGCAGGAGTATGAAAGTGTTGGCGTAACGTTACAATAATCACATTGAGCAGAGAGAGAGAGAGAGAGGAAGAAAACTCAAAACTCAAACAAAAAGCGATTCGTCGTTACGTTCAGATTGTGATCTCTTTCTTTGAATTCCATTCCATGTCGCCAACAACGAATAGCTTCTAACTATACGGATTCCGATTCTGATCTCTGTGCTGTGCTTTGAGTGTTGAATTTTAAGCGATGGCAGCAGCACCTGCAAGAGCTCGTGCCGATTACGATTACCTCATCAAGCTTCTTCTTATCGGCGACAGTGGTTCGTTATTTCATTTCATTATTTTCCAGATCTTCATGTTATCCACTTTTTATTAATTCATTTCCAGAATATTAATTATCTTTACCATCACGCACACCCAATTTTACATAATTTTAATTAATGTTAATACTTATAGTCCACACATCAAATTGAAGACCAAAATTTGTTAAGAATAATATACTAAGTTAATAAAATGGCATTTAGATAGATATTACTTGAAAATGTTCATACATTTTTTTTGAGAATGTAGATGATATATTACTATTTTAGTGATAACAAAGAGGAGATGTTGCTGGAAAAGATAGAATAGAACTCATGTCACAGTTGGTGTGAGCGGAAAGTCTAACTATTTGTGCCAATTTGATGGCCTTGTATCTTGTTTGCTTTAATTTTTCTTATAGTTTAAAAACATTTGTCCTTTTATTTTTATGTATTTTCGTACTTTTATGACGACTCTAACTATTTGTAGGTGTGGGGAAGAGTTGTTTGCTTTTGAGATTTTCTGATGGCTCCTTCACAACCAGTTTTATCACCACCATTGGGTTAGTATCTGTACACTTTTTTTTATCCCTTGTAATAATGTTATTAGAGTTTCTTTCTCTTTCAATATACTTATTAAATCTCATATTTAAATATAAACACTTTCTCAACGTTGGGTACCAAATTTCCTTCATCTTATACACATAAATAATTGTACTCAACCCGACATATATCTATATTTTTTCTGAAAATAAAATCTTATTATAAAAATGTATGGCAGCATTGATTTCAAGATAAGAACCATCGAACTTGATGGCAAACGCATTAAGTTGCAAATTTGGGATACAGCTGGTCAGGAGAGATTCCGAACTATTACTACAGGTATGTGTTTTGTCTTGTGCCAACTTGTTCATGAATTAAAAATTGATAGCTGTCCACTTGGTCCCATACACTGGGAGCTCATAATTAATAGGCTTACATGTTTAGCAACATTCCTGTAGAAGTTAATTGAAGTATTATAGATGTGATTATTTAACAATGTGCCTTTAAACAGAATTAGTTATATAAGCATTATCATCAATTTTTGCCCACCTGGTTTCCTACTTCTATTGCTTGCTCAATTTATTTGATGAAAGGAACATGTCTTAAAATGTTATATTCTGTTGCAGCTTATTACCGTGGAGCCATGGGTATCTTGCTGGTTTATGATGTTACTGATGAAGCTTCTTTCAATAGTACCCTCCTTTCCCTGGTCTTATTTTCTGCTTAAAAGACAATTCATTGATGTATTTATTATGCACTAATGTCTGAAAATTGCAGGCTTCATTTCTCTTAGTAAATTGTATTTCCTTCTTATTTCCCCATCCATTCTTGTTTCTTTTGACCTCTAATACTCTCTGATTCACATTTAACTAGCCAGACAATCAAATGATCTGTTTTATTTATTTATTTTTTATTTTTTTTATTTTTACAATTAAGCTTCCATTGTTTATTCTGCCTGCCTTTTGATGTAGCTCACTTCTTTCTGTTCAGATATTAGGAATTGGATTCGCAATATTGAACAACATGCTTCTGACAATGTAAACAAGATACTTGTGGGAAACAAGGCCGATATGGATGAAAGTAAACGGGTATGTCCATCTCGGGGCCCTTTCAACTTTTACTTGTTATCTTAGCTGTTTGGGGTATGTGGTTAGTTGACAAAGCAATTGTTGTATGATTGACTCTGCCCATACCATATTTACTTACGGATCTGAGATTTAGTAATATCTGTCTGCTTTGTGCTGTTTTTGTGTTATATTTTCCTTCAATACAAACATAAGGTGTTCGTTTTTCTCTAGGCTGTACCTACCTCCAAAGGTCAAGCTCTTGCTGATGAGTATGGTATCAAGTTCTTTGAAACTGTGAGTTGCAATATGCTTGATATTCACATTTTGTTTACATTTTATGATTTCTATATACTTATTTTGAAGAACACATGCAGAGTGCAAAAACAAACATGAATGTGGAGGAAGTTTTCTTTTCAATAGCAAGAGATATCAAGCAAAGGCTTGCAGACACCGTTTCTAGTACTGAGGTACCTTGTTTGACTCTTTCCTATCTTCATTTTTGTAGTCTTGAGAAGTGGAAGTTTATGCATGAATGGAGCCTTCTCTCCTCTCTATTATTTCTTTTTCTTCTATAAGTAAGAATTTGCCAACATCTACTTATTCTGCTAACTTGCAGAATAAGTGCATAGTTTTGCTTCTTTCTTGTTTGGCTTGTTTCTCAATGATGATATTTTCTTCTATGGTGGTTCAGCCCCAGAGTATCAAGATTAACCAACAAGATCAGGCAGCCAATGGTGGTCAGGCTGCACAAAAATCGGCTTGCTGCGGTTAATGAAAAGAACCAGTATCTGCAGTAAGAGGGTGCAGGTTCCCAGTAGCGCTCATTTGGGTGCTAATGTTATTCTAATGACAATATTGGTGGGAGAGCATGTATTTGTTTCCTCTTTATCTTCCAACTTCACATGTCGTGTTTTAAAATTTATATTTTAAAGTTTTTCTCTCATGTAATTGGTGGAATTTGTGCTGACTTGTTTAGTTGCTTCAATTTCGTCTTTTATATGTAGTCTCTAACTCTTAAAAAGATATCTTGACAAATAGAATATGGCAACACTCCACTTGCAAAGTATACCAGTCCCAAAATTCTATTTGCTTAAGAATATAGAAACAACTATAAGAATGTTTTTACATGATAGAAACGAGAAGCCTTGCATAAAGAGCTGGCATTTGGTAAAGAAAAACTATGAAGATGGAATGCAGAATTAAGTACATAGTTTGGTTGCTTCTTTCCTTTATGAATGGAGCCTTGGATAAAATCCTGGGTTTAAATCCCGTAAAGAAAACATTTCAAGTATCTTATAATCACAATAAGTAAATTTCAAGGCTTCCGGTTTATTTCTAGCAGCAGAGGATCATAATACTTAATATATGTTTAGATTTGTGGTTTAAGATGGAATGCATGTGAATGAAATGTACTGAACTAATTAGATTTTAAAAGATAGTTAGATGTTGGTACATTTTATACCATTAATCCAAAGACACCTTTATTTATGAAATGAAATGCAGTTGGAGCTCAAAAAGTTCATTGGCTCAGATTTTTCTATCTTTTAATTTAGGGTTAATTATGTTTAAGGTCCCTATAAATAGGCGTATTTTCAACATTGGTCTCTACTTAAATTTTATTAAATTTTTGGTCTCCGACGTTTTTTTCCGTTAGTGTATTTGGTCCCTGCCGTCAATTTTTGCTGATTGGGCTAATGGTGATGAATACGTGGATGCCACTTAGACTCGTTGGAATGACATGGCATGCCACATGTGAATAATTTTTTATAAAAACTAATATTATTTAATTTAAAATTTTAATATTTATTTTACTTATTAATCAAAAATAAAAAAATGTTGTAAACACTACACCACCACGAATCTTCTTCTCCTCATCTTGTTCTCCTCATCTTGTTCATCATCTCTTCATGCAACACCACCATATCTTTATCATTCTTCCATCTCCTCACTACCAACACCAGTCAAGTCACTAACAACACCAAAAACAAAAGAAAAAAAATAGACTCAATAACAACAACACTCAAAATAAAAAGTAAAACTCAGATCTACAAATTTGGGGATTGATTGGATTTCTGCAAAATTTGAACATAATCAAACACAAGACATCCATCAACCTAAACACCTTTCCCTTGCTTCTCCTTCCTCCGGTTCACAACCTTGTCCGAGAGCGAGACCGAAGATCTGGTCACAAAGCTTTTCGACTTGTTCAAAATGATGGTGATGCGGTGTAGATGGATGGTGGTTGTTGTGGGTGGGAAATGGTTTGGGAAGTTATTCATCGTCTCATTTTTCTATTCTGGTTTTTTCTTCTTCCTTTTTTCACTCTTCTTCCTTTGTTCATCCTCTCACTTTTTTCATTCTAGTCTGTAGTAGTTGGCTATGGCTATCGATTATGACTGAGGGAAGAAGTGTGAGGTGCGGATGGGTTCTCTGCATCAGTCACATGTTTATGATTTAATAGGTTTTGATAAGACATCAATTTCAATTAAATGAGAAGGTTCTGATAAGATTTCAATTTCAATTAATGAGAAAAATATGTTTAATAATAAATTTGCCTTAAAAAAAATGTTCAATAACAAATTTGACATGTGACTTGCCACACAGCAGCCACCTCATTTAATGAGGTTCACGTCACATGTACAAATCCGCGTTCTCTTAGTCCAGTCAACACTCATTTAACGGCAGGGGTCAATCCTGCAAATGGTAGAAACATTGGGGACCAAAAATTTAAATAGGGATTATTGTTGAAAACACACCTATTTATTTATAGGGATCTTAAACATAATTAACTCTTTAAATTAAATGACATGTGTCTCGTTTTAATTTGTTGTGCTCAAAGTTGATGTGTTGTATACGTTACCAGGGAATACTTATGTACTTTGGTTAATGTTGAGATGGATAAAATAAAATGTCGGGTTATGTATTTAAAATAACATGCATTTTTCAATAAATAAACAAATAAATTTGTCAAAAATCAATAAATAAAAAAAATAAAATGAATCATCGGGTTATGTAGGATTTGAGGTTCAGATTTTTTACTTATTCACCTTAAAGGAGAATTGCTAACCTACTTCACCATAAAAAGAGAATTGTAGTATTTTTATTTATTTATTTTGATAGAAGAGAATGTTTATGTCCAATTTTAATTTAAACATAACATTTATATGTTAGAGTATTTTTTTAGCCTATTAAAAACGTCACTCTTGATCCTCATGATCTTAACTCAGTTGCTAAGGAGATTACGTAATATATGCAAGAGTCGAGATTACATCGGATAAATTTTTAGCCAAAAAGTCGATTGACAACAATAAAAAATGTCGCTCTTTACCCAAAAAAAACAATAAAAAATGTCGCTCTTGTATAAAACAAATGTCACTTGAGTTTTGATTTTTTTTCTCTTCATTTTATTTATAATCAAAGTACAAGAAAAGTAGGGGTAACATAATAGAAAAAGGGGCTAGGATGTAATGTAAATGAGCTTGCTAAATGCTAAGGAATGAGAAACCATATCATCGATTTTCCTTCCAAAATGAACTTAATCCTATAATCAGGAGTGTGAACAACTATGCGAAATTATCTTAAAAATCGTTGATGTGTTTCTTGAACAAATTATCAACTAAAACTTTGCATTTTTGCGATGAGAAAAGGGACTTATTCATCCCGGAGAACAAGACCAACATTCCATCACACTTTTTTTGACAAAAACATTTCATCACACTTGTTGTTTATTGAGCATGGCCTCATCAATCTTTCTGAAGGTTATATCATTGTCAAGGAAAGGAAACAGAGACCATTTCACTTTCAATATTATAGTAGCAATATTACTATCAAGAGATTCAAGGCAACCTTGTTACGCTTCTGTCTCCAATTTTATTCACATTTATTTTTCGTATGAACATTGCTTTGCCTGGGTTAATGACTTTATTCGTGGTGAATGATATGAACCACTAGTAGCTGAGAGATAAAAGCTATCAGGATGTGTATCTAGCTCTACACTTCAACTTGACTATCACTATTAGCAACTCATTTCTTCTGGATATAAACAGGTGCTAGCTAGCCATGGTATCTACTAGTGTGGTTCATACATCACTCTATTGCTTGGAGAAGATGGATTTTTTCCTAGCTAGTGATTATGGTTTTTGAAAGTTATCATAATGCGGAAATTGATCACACAGAGGACATCCTCCCAATTCATTCATGTCCTCAATGTTTGGAAGGAAGTCTCAGAAATCCGCAGCAACTTTCCCAGTGGTGTTAGCTAATGTATTGAACAATAAAGTCCCACATCGTCTAAATCTATAACTAAACCTGATGGAAGCTGTTATTTAAAGAAGTGTCAGACAATGATTAAAGCATCTTTGCGCTTGGGGCAATGACGCAGCTAATGAGGTTCTAACCGAGGCGCGTCTATTGCTGGTTGAAAACTATTTCCAAACCCCCTCTTAGGCCTAAGTTTTGCTTAGGCCTTCGAGAATTTCTGGAAGGACTCCCTTTGGGGTAAAGTTCTACGAACTTAGTTTCAGTTTTTTTTTTTTTAACAAAAATTAATTAATAGACATAAATCTGGAAGAGATTAATTTTAATTTTTGGGTTAAATATGTTGAGTTCAGGTATGTTTCATTTACTTAATACTCCATTTAGTACATTTATGTTATAGATGCATGACATGTGGCAAAAAAAAATCTAAGGGTTGAAATTTAAAATAATAAAAAAAAACAAATATTTGTTTAATGAAAAATCTACTCCATCTTCCCCTCTTCTGTGTTGCTTCCTCTTCCTCTCTTTTATCGTCATCGACCTCCACCCACCACCATCCATCACTGCCGATCTCCGCTCTTCTCTCATTTTCCTTTCATGGCCCTCTCCCCTCTATCTCTCACCACCGTTGTTTCAAACCACCATTACTGCTATAGGTCAAATACTATTGCTTTCCTACTTTGGCTTTTGCTACCTTTTTAAAACTGTAATTTTTACCTATTCCAAGTCTGATTTGATTTCTATGATGTTATTGTGTTGACAGTTGAATGATTCATGGAGAAAATCATCCAACAAGCTTAAGCCAAACAGAACAGAGTGATAGAGATGTGGGCAGGAAATCTTAAAACAACGGTATTCAACTGTGGCGGCGAGACCACAATAAGAGGAAGAGAGGCAATGAAAGGACGGTGAGAGAGGGGCGGCGGTCCATGGAGGCTGACGGCGATCAGTGGAGAGGGGCGACGGTCCACGGAGGCTGACGGCGATGAAGGAGATGACAAAGGAAGGAACATAAAAAAGAGGGAACATGTTATTTTGTTCCTTATTTGTTTAATAAATAGTTATGTTTTTTTATTTTAATCTCAACCTTCAGATTCTTTTTGTGCCACATGTCATGCATCCATAGCTTAAATGGACTAAATTAAGCATTAGGTAAATGGGTTAAATATGTAACATAAGTCTTTAAGTATTTTTTTAAAACACCTCTTTCAAAAAAAAAAAGTATTTTTTGAAACACTTACGTTTTTAAGTCTTGTATATCTCGCACAAGGTGTGCAGAGAGAATCACTCCATAAAAAATACAAAGTCAAGTATCTGTTGCCAAAAAATACACAACTAAAAAAGTAAAACGAAAGCTACTCCATAACACGCATACAAAGTAAAGGGTGCGGCCACCAGTCATTATAATTGAAAGCGGAAGTGAGGATATTAACCTTTAACCATGAAAACGGCAAAAATTTTACATTGTCTAATAATTGGACCAAATCCTAAGTTTTGCTTTTAAAAATCCTGTTGTTTCTTTCCTTCCAAACAATCCAAACACAAGCATGCCATATCACTTTGAGGAAATGATATGTAAAACGTGGTAACCCCGTCATGTAACCAAACCGATGAAGATGGTCGCGAATGGAGTCTGGAGAGATGAATGAAATACCGAGCCACTGAAATATACAGTGACATACACTACCAAAGATGTCGCAGCGAAAAAGAAGATGAATCATCGTCTCATGGCAACCGATGCAATAGATGTTGTCATGATGAAGAACTCTCCTACAAAGAAGACTGTCTTTGGCTGGAAGTCTGTTACGGAGGAGTCGCCAAACAAATACCAAAACCTTTAATGGAACTTGCTTCAACCACGTTGCATCATAAAGGCTGCGCTCCAAAGGTGTTTCAGACAGCTTAAGATACTAATAAGTCCCCTTAACGGAGCAACCGTTAATAGGATCAAGAACCTACCGCCACCTGTCAAGAACATTATCCTGCAAAACAATATGACACAAAAAGGATGAACACTCTGTAATGGTCTTCTCTTCCTACACCAAAAGGCGCCTCCTCCACTCCAAAACACCACCTTCATCCACCCACCCTCTCTTTTCCATCTCCCTTCCCGTCACCCCTTTGTTTTCAGCCATATCAAATAAGCGGGGAAATCACACTTGTAGAGGTGCTCCCCCCACCCAGTTATCCAACGAAAAGTAGGTGCTACTCCCTCCACCAACCACCCTACAAACATTATCATCAAACCAGTTACCCACCCCCACCCCGATACCACTACAGATGCCCGACAACATCCTTCACCACACCGAACTATCCCCCTTTCCTTCAACCACCCTCCCTCCTCCCCATACCTCACCTTTAGGACTCGATACCATAACCCCTCTTTATCAACTAACATACGCCCAACACCACTTCCCTAGCAAAGCAACATTAAATTCCCCCAACCTCCTGCCACCTAACCCACTCTCCTCCTTCGTTAAACAGACAAAATTTCAGTCAACCCAAACAATTTTTCTAATATCCTCACCACCTAATTTTTTTTAAAATAAAGATTCGATAGAAGAACTTATACCTGTGGTGTGGGGCCTTGAAGAAGGACATAAAAGTTAATTTATTACGATTAAATAATTTTTAAAAACCTATTGTAATTTAAGCAATTTCTTCTTTTTACAGAGGGAAAAGCTTAAGTGCACGATAGTATTTTCGTCGCAAACGCACGAATGACTTTTTTATTGTCATTTGAGTTTTTATTGTCATTTGACTCCATGTTAGTATCACATATATGTTTGTTTATATGAATTTGAGACATTACATGCACCTTTTTTCTGTAGCAGTGCTTTTTCATATATATCACTCTAACTTCTGAGTTACCTCTCCAATGTTGTGTCAAAAAGTTGATATATATTGGAGTACACAATTCAAGGATGTTTCCACTTCTAAGTGTTTATTTTATCTTCTTTTGTCTTTTATATTGAAAAAATTAGGGTTAAATAAGTTTTTGGTCCCTATAAATATGTCAACTTTTCATTTTAATCCTCTAAAATTTTAGTTTTCGTCCCTATAAAATTTTCAATCTTCACTTTTGGTCCCTCTTTTAAAGTAAATTTATATTTAGAATTCATGTTTTTTAATAAAAATTTTCAGAAAAATTCAAAATATTATAAGAATCACTCCAAAAAAAATTTAGATTTTTTTTAACAAAACATGAATTTAATATGAACTTTTATTTTTTTATGCTTAAAAATTCATATTTATTTTCTGTTTTGTTAAAAAAATTCTAATATTTTTTAGGATTTTTTTTTAGAATATTTTACACATTTCTGGACAATTTCATTAAAAAATACAAAAATTAAATTAAAAGTAGGGGCAAAAGTAGTGATTGAAAATTTTATAGGGACTAAAAGTTGAAATAAAATTTTAGAGAGATTAAAACGAAAAATTGACATATTTATAAAGAGCAAAAACATATTTAACCCAAAAAAGAATCTCACATGTAGATCAACATGTCGTGCAGTTCATGTGCATAGATTCTCTCGTATCATATAACAAGCCTCTTTTACAAATCCTATTCCTTCGGGACATAAAAAGCCTAGGTCGGCCTAATCGATTACCTCCCAAATATCAAACCGTGCCGCACTTGGGTGACATTGTGGTTGGTGACATTGACCAACCACAATGTCACATGTGACTTTCTTCTTTTTCTTTCGTAATGTTTTTTTTTTGTTTTGATACTCAATCACATATGAGATGTCTTCTCAGCAGCGTTCGATTCCAAATGTTGATAGAATCAGTGATTTACCGGCCACATTCTCTCTTTTCTCCCAACCAAAACATTTGTCACCACAAGCATCGGAATCCATTATGGCTCTCCGTTCTCTCTCTGACTACAACGGTCAACCCTGTTTCCAACAATTTGTCAACTCTGTCATGCTCAGGCGTGACCCCACCTTGCCCATCCGATCATTCCGTATCAAATGCACCGGATGTCATTATAATCGATTTGTTCCTGTTGCTGTTCAACGAGGACTTGAGAGTTTCGTCGTAGACTTGAATCTGTTTTCAATTGTAGAAACCTTGTTGTTCTTAAGTTGAAGGCACTGATAATAAGAGAGGATGTTGTTCCTCGATTTCATTTTCCGCTACTCAAAACTCTCCATTTGAATCAAATCGTCTTTTTTTTGGCTATTTTAATAATTGTTGAGGATTTGCAAATCACTGATTTATTACTACTTGGGTCAGGGAACGAAATTAATGGAGAGTTTAAACGCTTATCCAATTTGGTCAAAGTTAATGTTTTGAATTTTCAGAGAGTTTATGACTCAGTATCACTTCAATTTAGTTAAAGTTACAATGTGTTGAACTTGATTTTTTATTTTTGTCTTTGTACATAACGCAGATGCACGAGCAACAATGTCACACTTTTCGTAACTTAACTCACCTCGAGCTTGGGCTTATCTTTGCGTCCAATTGGCATACCAATTTGAACTGCTTGATAGAAGTGCTCCAACATTGTCCCAAGCTTCAAAATCTTACCCTTCATGAGGTTTTTACTTATGCCAATGTTGATAAATTTTAGGGTTAATAGGTCTTTACCCCCTGTAATATAGGTCATTTCTGGTTTTTTTGGTTTTTTCCTGTAAAATATTTTTTTGATTTACCCCCTGTAAAATAATAAAATTGGTTTTTGTTTGGCCTATCAAAGGGTAAATCAAAACAAAAATATTTTACAGGGGGTAAATCAAAAAAAATATTTTACAGGGGAAAACCAGAAATGACTTATATTACAGGGGCGAAAGACCTATAAACCCTAAATTTTATAAATTCTACTTTTAAATTTGGATGGCAGAGGGTCCGTAGTACCCAAAGAACTGGAGTGGTCCAGTAGCCGGGAAGGGGCCTAGAAATGCCAACTACTACACCACACTACACTCGGCTCTACACATTTACAGAGCTAACTAATTTAGATGTTATTTTCCTGATTTGTTTATGTTATTTTGTCAGTTTGATGGACATGGAATTGGTGATGACATGTGCATAAAACCACGGAATGTATTTGTTCCGGAATGTCTTTCCTCTCAACTAAAAACATGCACTCTTATAGGTTTTAAAGGCACGTACTCTGGGATTTATTTTATAGCCTATATTTTAAAGAATGCGAAATTACTGAACACTGTGACGATCAAAGCATCACAAGGGGATTTTAACATAAAGAACAAAATTGTGATTCGACTATTGTGGTGTCCAAGGCGCTCTCTTACATGTCGAATTTTATTTGTTGAGGAAGGTTAGTGGATGTCTACTTTGGTTTCCACCACCTACTAGTTTCTACTGGCTAGTTGCTACTTAATATTAGATTTAGATGTGTAAACTTTTATTTGATATTTTTTTATCCTAGCTCCTCCCAACCTTTGTAAAAATTATGTCATATATTTTCTTAGGCCATCTATGTCATATATTTTCTAGACTAGTAAATATTTTGATCCTAGCTCCTCCCAACCTTTGTGAAATTTAAGTATGAGAATCATGTTTAGTATGGCTCTAACTGTAGTAGTTTTAGAATTTTATGACTAGTAACTTGTCAAATTTTGTTGAACTATATGCATCAACTTGATAAACTAATTGAATGAATTCATATGACAATTGATGCTTGGTTTTGTTTTCACTAATTTGAATATTGAGCAACAATGAAAACCATCTAGATTGTTTAACTCATTTATTAACATTACTGAGTAAAAGTAAAGAAAGTTGAAGATGGTTTGGCTCATTTATTGAAGATTAATGACACACTTTTCACTGGGCTTTTGTTTCATTACTGTGATATATGACCTTGCTTCTTATATTGACTTTTTGTTTAATTATGTGAGTAAGTGGCCCAATTTTATAGTCTTTTTGATAGACCTACTTGTTCTAAGGTCTATGCAACTAAGTTTAGGGAGGGATGTGAATGAACAGAAAGGGGTAGTAACTGGGAATTAATTCATTTGCAGCAGAATGGAATGCCTACATCCACTGCAGTGAGTTGGAATTAATTCAATATCGAGGAGTGTGATAAATTTTGAGAGCAGCATGTGCAGGTGTTAAGGTAGAAACAATATGGAAGATTTGAGGCTCTTTGGATAGGGGGTGTAGGCAAAATTTATAGCCTTTCTCATAGGCTCCTTTGTACCAGGCCTACTCTAGAATCATGGGAAGTAGATAATTTGCAAATATGAGTAATGTAGTACTTTGTTGAAATCCATAGGTGTCTCATACACGAGGCTATTCTCAGGAAGGATATGGGAAGTTTATGTATGTTAGTTCATTTAAGATTGTTTGACTTATTCATTTAAGATTAAATGGTTGGTAGTTAGCAGGACGGTTTTTGGTATTTTTGAACTGCATTTTTAGCAGTTTTTTTCTTCTTCTGCTGAAGGGATAATGGCTCTGCCACATTACTGTTTAAGAAGCTTGTGCTTTGTGTTGTTTGGTAATTGGTAGTTTTTAGGTTTGGTGCACATAATTGCTGATCTGCAGGGCTTTTTTGCTATTGAACCTCTTAGTTGTGGAACTGATGTAGTTTGTTGCTTGTGTTTGTTTTTGGTTCTTTTGGCTTTATTAGCTTATCAAGACTGGGTATTTATTCTGCTGGTTTGTTTATTTACTTAACCAATTTTAGTTCAAGTTTGGTAGGTGTTTGTGGCAGTGTGCATTTATTGTTCGATTGTGTCATATATTAGGAAGTTTTTTTGCCGTATCTGCTAGGGAAGACCTGTACCTTTTTTGCACATGCCTTCAAACAAGGAGGTCTATGCAACTAAGTTTAGGGTATGGGATGTGAATCAACACAAATTGGTAGTGATGGGCAATTAATTCAACTGGGGGAGTATGATAGATTTTGAGAGCAGGGTGGGTAGGTGTTAAGGTGGAAACAATGTGGAAGATTTGAGGCTCTTTGGGTAGGGGTTGTGGTTTTGTAGCCAAAATTTATAACCTTTCTTATAGCCCCCTACCCAGGCGTACTCTAGAAATATGGGAAGTAGATAATTGGCAATTATGACTGTATGAGTAAGGTAGAAATTTGTCAAATCTGCAGGTGTCTCAAAACGAGGCTATTCTCTGGAAGCATATGGGAAGTTTATGTAATTAGGACAGTATTGTGCTTTTAGCTTTGATGTGGTAATTATTTTTGAAGCAGAATAATTAAGTTGAGTTGGTATTTCAGTTACTACTCAATTCTAATATCTTTCTAAATGTAAATATCTATGTAAAAGTCTGCTCCAAAGAAGAGTCAAATTAATTCACAGTTTCAACTTTCAAATATGAATTTAAAGAAGGGTCCAGTTTGTCTTCCCCTGTTCTGTTCCCCTTCTTTCTTGTTCAAGTACTTATTCTTTTAACTTGAATAATAAAGTACATACTGTGTTGTTTCTTTCTTGTTGGCTTGTTTCTCACTGGTGATATTTTCTTCTATGGTGGTTCATGTCCAGACTATCAAGATTATCCTACAAGATCAGGCAGCCTATGGTGGTCAAGCTGCACAAAAACAGGCTTGGTGGTTGATGAAAAGAATTAGTTCCTGCAGTAAGAGGGTGCAGAAGTATTATCTATGGTTAATAAACGGGAGTTTGAATTTGTCCGATTGTCTCCCAATTGCAGATGTTGTTTTAAACTTTTTTTCTTTAACTCATTTAGTTGGTGGAATTGTGCTGTCTCGTTTAATTGCTTCGATTTATTCTTTCATATGTAGTCTCTAACTCTTAAAAATATATCTTGACAATAGATTATGGCAACAGTCCTTTTTGCAAGTTGCAATGTATATCAGTCCAAAAATTCTGTTTGCTGAAGACTGTAGGAACAACCATAGGAATGCTTTTACGTTGAACAAACATTTATCGTATTTTATAATTACAATAAGGGCTTCTGCATTTTATTTAACAGCAGAGGATCATAATCCTTAATCTACAGTGAAATTTGGTTGGTGCTGAAACCGTTCATGAGTTCAGATATACAAATCATAGTGCATGAAATATTGTAGTTTTCATCCTAAGCGATTCATAATGTGAAATGCTTTGTTTTACTTATTTTTAAGATAATAACAATTTTTTTTCTTCTAAGAAAGTTTTTTTTTTTCTTTTTTTGAAAAAGCTAATCAAAGCATAAAAATGTTAGGATTAGCACATGATAGTCTTTACATCGTAGGACAACACTGTCGGTTTCAAATGGACGCCAACAAGCATCTGTTTATTTTGCGTGTTTCTACTGCTAAACTAGAGTTACACTAAGACTTGCTACATATCTCTATATATTGCTGATCCTTTACATTAAGGAAGTATTGGAACTAAGGTGCAAAAACAGGCAGTGATTATCATGCGGATTGAATAAAATAACATGTCGTGTTATTCATTTTTCAAGTAAAATTAAAATGTGCTAGCAAAAAAACGAAACAAATTAAAATGTATTACGTTACTCCCTCTTTCTCATTTTAATACTAGTCATTTGAGTTGTGCACGATTTTTGTTTTTTGACATAAAGTTGTGCACAAATATACGAAGGCCTAATCACACCAATAAACATATTACTAAATAATCAAACAAATCATATGAACGTATAATTTTATAAAAAAAAAAAACTTCAAGAGTAGCAATAATAGAAAATGTATTAGATATAAATAGGCCGATCTCACAAACTCAAAAGTTTTTTTATTTTAAGGAAATCCCTAAAAAAAACTTGTAAGTGTTAGAATGACCTAATTAATTTAATAGATTTATAAAAAGATTGAATCTAACCTTTTTATTAAACGAACGAGACTGGACTTGGTGAGTATCATGTTGGGCGGTCTAACCAAATAACACCTAGTCACACTTTCTCAAGCCTTCTTCTCAAAATCAAACTCAGAAACCCTATTCCTCTCTTCTTCCTCAATGCTCAAACCCTCCCTCGAACCCTAGATTTGATTCTCATGTCTTCTAAGCGTTCGATTCCAAGAGATGGTATCCATTGTGGCTCTCCGTTCTCACTCTCGACTTTACAAACTTTGACACTTTCCAACATATGGTGATATCAATCCATTTATTGTTCAACGAGGGCTTGAGAGTTTCGTCTTAGACTTGTCTTACATTTGCTTTGAATTTCAAATCAGCTTTCGTCCTACGCTGGCAAGTGTTTTCAGTTGTAGAAGGCACTACTACTAAGAGAGGGCGTGGATTTTGTTACTCAATTTCATTTTCCGATACTCAAAACTCTCCATTTGAATAACATTGTATTTTTTGGCGATTTTAATATGCTTATCAAGGGTTGTCCCGCTGTAGAGGATTTGCAAATAAGTGATTTATTACTCGCGTCAACCAATAAAAGTAATGGAGAGTTTAAAATCTTATCCCATTTCGTCAAAGCCAATGTTTTGAATTTGCAGAGAGGAAGCCGATTGTTGGAGAGAGGGTTTGAGGTTTGACTGAGTAACAATGTTTGATAGAAGTGCTGCAAAATTGTCCGATGCTTCAGAATCTTACCCTTCATGAGGTTTTTACTTGTGTCAATTTTGATACATTTTATAAATTCTACTTTCAAACTAATTTAGATGTTATTTTCCTAATTTACTTTTGTTATTTTGTCAGTTTGATGGACATGGAATTGAAGACGGCGATTGCATGAAACCACAACATGCATTTGCTCCAGCATGCATTTCCTCTCAACTAAAAACATGCTCTCTTATAGGTTATAAAGGCACGTACGCTGGGATTCAATTTATAAAGTATATTTTGAAGAATGCAAAGTTACTGAACACTGTGACGATAAGCCTCACAAGGGGATCTAAACATAAAGAAACAAACTCTGATGCAATTGTTGTCGTGTCCAAGGCGCTCTCCTACATGTCAAATTTTATTTGTTGAGGAAGGTTAGTGTATGTCTACTTTGGTTTCGACTTCCTCATAGTTTATACTTGCTAGTTGCTATTATTAGGTTAGATGTGTATTTGTAAACATTTATTTACAAATAGTTTTAGTTCCTAACAAGTAGACAGTATTGTGCTCTTAGCTTTGATGTAGTAATTATTTTTGGATCAGAATAAATAGTTTTAGTTAGTATTTCAGTTAGACAGTTACTACTCAACTCTAATATCTCTCTAAAAGTAAATATGTATGTAAAAATCTGCTCAAAAGAAGGGTCCATAATTCATAGTATTTTCAACTTTCAAATATGAAATTAAAGAAGGGTCCAGTTTGTCTTCCATGTTCTGTTCCCCTTCTTTCCTGTACAAGTACTTATTCTGTTAACTTGCATAATAAAGTACATACTGTGTTGTTTCTTTTTTGTTGGCTTGTTTCTCACTGGTGATATTTTCTTCTATGGTGGTTCAGCTCCAGACTATTGAGATTAACCTACAAGATCAGGCAGCTAATGGTGGTTAAGTTGCATAAAAGTCGGCTTTCTGTGGTTGATGAAAAGAATTAGTATCCATGGTTAATAAATGGAAGCTTGAATTTGTCGGACTGTCTCCCAACTGAAGATGTTGTTATAAAATTTATATTTTAAACTTTTTTTTACTCAATTAGTTGGTGGAATTGTGCTGTCTTATTTAATTGCTTTCGACTTCTTTCATTTGTAGTCTCTAACTTAAAAATATATCTTGACAAATAAATTATGGCAACACTCCAGTTGTAAGTTGCAATGTATGTAAGTCCAAAAGTTCTGTTTGCTTTAAGGCTATAGGAACAACCATAAGAATGCTTTTACATGGAACGAAACGGAATGCCTTGTATAAAAAGCTGCACTTGGTGCCGGTATTGATCCATGGGTTTAAAGCAAACATTTTTCAGTATTTTATAATTACATTAAGGGCGCTTCTGCATTTTATTTAACAGCAAAGGATCATAATCCTCAATCTACAAGGTGGAATTTTGTTGGTGCTGAAACCACTCACGGGTTCAGATTCACAAATTACAGTGCATGCAATATTGTAGTTTTCATCCAAAGCGATTTTGGTTGATAATGCGAATTGTTTGTTCATTTGACAAAACAAATACTTTGTTTTGCTTTGCTTATTGTTAATTTCATAGGAATTTTTTTTCAAAGAAAAGTGTTTTTGAATGACAAATGTCAGCATGTTAATTTTTATTTTTGTTGAAAGGATTCAAACCTTGGACCTTTAACTTCTTTAATCCCTTACTTACGAGTGCACACTTTTTGTTAGTAAATAAAAAATCCTATTCCCTTGAGAAAAATAAATCTTTCTTTGGTGGTAAATAAATAAAAAGTTGTTTATAATAAAAAATTTCAAAAGATTCTATTGCGAGGACTTGAATCTGGATCTCTCAAGTTAGAACCAAGTATCCTGACGAACCAGACTACAAGAGATTGTTGATTTATTTGTGACTAGAACATTATTTTAAAAGGACTCAATCTTGTAGTTATTACAGAACGACCGTTCACTACGGTGAAGGTTAATAAATATTTTTTTTTGGGAGTTATTAAAGGAGACAGTATCTCGAATTTTCTAATGGAAGGGTTGCACAAAAAGATATGGAATCCATTGTGGCTCTCCGTTCTCACTCTCGACTTCCACGACCAAAACTCTTTCCAACATTTTGTCCACTCCGCCATGCTCACGCGTGACACCACCTTGCCCATCCAATCCTTCCGCCTCAAATGTGATGTCTCTCCGGAATGTGATCCTCATGATATCAATCGATTTATTCGTGTTGCTGTGCAACAAGGACTTGAAAGTCTTGTCTTAGACTTGTCCAACACTTATTGTAACTTTCAAATCAGATTAGGTCCTACACTAGAAAGTGTTTTCAGTTGTAGAAACCTTGTGGTTCTTAAGTTGAAGGCACTACTAATAAGAGATAATGTTGTTCCTAAATTTCATTTTCCTTTACTCAAAACCGTCCATTTGGCCAGCATCGTCTTTTTTGGAGATTTTAATAAGCTTATTGAGGGGTGTCCATTCTAGAGGATTTGCAAATAACTGATTTACTACTTGGGTCGAAGAATGAAAGTATCGGAGAACTTAAATGCTTATCCAATTTCGTCAGAGATAATGTTTCTAATTTAAGAAGGAATATTCCTTGTGCTTCGGTTTATCATGAAAAGTTTATGCATTTACAACCGGTAAGAGTATAATTGCTCTTTAGCTAAAGTTGCAATAAGTTGAACTTGATTTATAATGTTTGTCTTTATAATTGACGCAGATGTACAGGCAACAATGCCACACTTTTCATAACCTAACACACCTAGAGCTTGAGCTTATATTTGAGCCAAATTGGCATACCAAATGGAAGTGGTTGGTAGAAGTGCTCGAACATTGTCCGAAGCTTCAGAATCCTACCCTTCATGAGGTCAATGTTGATAAATTTTATAACTTCTACTTTCAACTTACTTAGGTATTATTTTCCTAATTTATTTATGTTGGATTTTGAAAGTTTGATGGACATGGAATGGGTGAGGATGACTGGAGGGAACCACAAATTGTTCCGGAATGCCTTTCCTCTTAACAAAGAACATTGTCTCATATAGGCTATAAGGACAAAGGCTGGGCAATTAATACCTCACCAATGGATTTAAATATAAAACACTACATTTTGATGACATGAGGTTCTTGTCGAAGGGGCTCTTCTACATGTTGACATTTATTTGATTGAGGAAGGTTAGGGATGTCTACTTTGGTTGCTACTTGCTGCTATTATATTAGAATTCTAGATATGTAAACTTTCATTTGATATGCAATAGTAGTATTGGATGGTTTGAAATATATGTGCAGTGAACATTATCACAACATTCCACTTGCAAGCTGTTGTGTATATTAGTCCAAAAATTGTTTGCTTAAGAATATAGGAACAACCATAAGAATGCTTTAATGTGAAACGAAACGGGATGCCTTGAATTATAGAGCTGCATTTGGTGCCAGTATTGATCCATGGGTATAAAGCTTGTAATGGAAACATTTTTTAGTATTTTATAAATACAATAAGGGCTTCTGCATTTTATTTTTAACAGCAGAGGATCATTATCCTTTGTCTACAAGGTGAAATTCTGTTGGTGCTGAAACCGTTCACAGGTCCAGTTTTACAAATTACAATGCATTGAATATTGCAGCTTTCATCCAAAGAGATTTCGGTTCATAATGTGAAACATTGGTTCATATGACGATAAAAATGCTCGGATTAGCAGAAGATAGTCTTTACATTGTACGCCGACACTGTCCAATTCAAATGGAGACCACTACCATATGTTTTCGATAGTCTTTTTTTAGCACAAAATTAGCACAAATACTATTTTATTTTGGCAAACAAACTTGTGTCATTTCATTAACAATAATATCATTAATACAACTTGGTAATGTCTAAAAATTTGAGGATTAGTTGAATATGCAGTCACTCTTGCTAAACTATGAGCCGCTCCCATTAGTTTAGCAGCCTAGCTCAAATACATCATCATTTATGCTATTGAAACAATCTACCACATTTTCAGAATCAAGCTCAAATATAACATTGTCCACATTTTGATCTTTCAACCAAAGCATAACATGATAAAGGCCATATACTTCTCCTTTCTCCACACTTAGCTTATTACAGATGTGTTTCACACATGATGCAAGCAGCTGAGGGCCAAAGCTCAGTTTTAATTATATTTTTTATGCATAATAAAGATAACTTAATCTATATGTTATATTGCAGGGAAGGGAGAGCGCATGGTTATGATTAAAGGGGTATTAGGATGGGGGGTGGAAGCATTATATAAGTGTGAGGTTTATGCTTGTAAGAACTAATGTTATTCTGATATATTTTTGCTGATTCAAAAAGAAACAAAGGCCATTTCACTTTGAATATTGTAAATTACTATAGTTACATTATGATTACTATAAAAAGATTCAAGACATGACTATAATAATTAGAAACAAAGGCCCTTTCACTTTGAATATTGTCCCCATCCCTGACTCCCTTATATTTATCTAATATCCTTCCCATATTCAATGGGGATGAGAAATTGAACCTCATCACTGTCCCTACCAGTTTGGGCATCCCCACCTCATCCTGTCTCCGCACTTAATCATTTCTTTAGTAAAAAAAATAAGTTTTGTTTAGCCTCAAGGACAATGTTGTAATTCATTATTCAATGATCAGGGTTGTTCTTACGAATCTGGAGGCTCGACTCTGTAAGTGAAAAGAGACCCGTAATAAAATAAAAATGTATTTTTTTAAAGAACAATGTTCTATTTAAAGTTTTTAAAGATAAATACAAGTCCCTATTGAATATGTATTGAGAACCTGTGGCAGACTGGTCGGAAATCGAATTGGGGAAGAAGAAAAGGGAAGTCCGATGGAGAAGTGGTGGTGATGTAATGCGTCGTATAAGTATCAAAAGAGAGAAAGAGAATAAGGAAAGAAACACGCTGGTATCAGAATTCTCATAAGAAATTAATTTTTTTTAATGGGGTAGTAGTTAATAGTACTACTCGGCTATAAATTTTATTTTGAGGCTCATACAGGCCCGGCTCCATTGAACACTTTGTACACCCCAAAGTTCCGGCCCCGTCAACGATATGATCAGTTTAACATTTCTTTTGACCAAATGAATTGATTGCTCATTTAAATATTAATTGTACATTTGTAATAAAATTTTGGATTGGTCTATATCCCATTTTTGATCCCTAAATCCCCCCAACTCAGTCAAAGTAGGAAAACCCTCAAATCGGGGTTTGTTTGGGCAGAAATGAGTTTTGCTGTGATAATACAATTTTTGTTACACTCCCCTCACTTCCCAAACCATCTCGCTATAGTCGGTCAATCCCAAAATCAAACACAGAAACCCTATTCCTTTCTTAGTCCTCAACGCTGGAACCCTAGATTTGAATCCCATGACTTCTGAGCGTTCGATTCCAATATCTTTTGACAGAATCAGTGATTTACCGGACTCCATTATCTGCCACATCTCTCTTTTCTTCCAACCAAAACATCTGCTGCCACAAACAATCAATCCATTTCTTCCTGTTGCTGTTCAACGAGGACTTACAGTTTCGTCTAGACTTGTCCTCCACCATTCGCTTTTAATATCAAGTCAGCTTAGGTCTTACACTTGAAAGTATTTTCAATTGTAGATGTTAAGCAATTCGGGTCAAAATCTCAGGGACAGGTGGTGACAAGAATATTCCGGTGTGCCAAGGTAGTGATTTCATTGAAACACTGTTTTTTCTACATTGTTTTGTCTCTTTTTTTAGTCTTCGTCAATTATTATGTTTGTAGGTGTCGACCCCGAACACTCCTTAGATTATAAAGAAGCGTTGGTGCTACTAAACCCGACCTCTATTTAGTTTTCTTTTTAAATTTTTTCTCTTACACATGGAAGAATGGAAAGTAAGCATCACAAGAATGTGGACAATCCTTTTAGTGAGTTTGTAAACACGGGAGATCATCTTAGAAAGAGTGAAGTTGAGGAGGATTCTTGGTCGTAGTTGGAAGGTCTCCAGATATTTTCAGAAAGTCGAACAAGAGTGTAGAGTGGAGCATCTAAGGAGGGTCCTATCTCCTTGTTTTCAGAACAAACGGAAGGATTCTGACGACGTTTCTAGAGATTTTTTAGGTTAGCTCGGAACATTTGAAAAAACTTGAAAATGGAAGAGGATTCTTGTCGTATCAGAAAGGTTTCGAAACTGACGAACAAGAGTCTATAATGGAGCATCAATAGAGGGTGGTATCTCCTTGTTTTCAAAACTCTTCTACGTAGAACTCTGAAGAATTTTTAAGCCAGTTTAAATATCATACTGAAAGTGTGCCAAGTCTGAGAGAGTGTGCTAAGAAGAGTCAACATGAAGGAACCGTTGAAGAAGATTCATCTCCTCTTCCTGCTAAGATTTCCAAAGACTCTTAAAAAGACTAAAAGTTGAAAAGCTTGGAAAATTCGAAAGAAAACCTAAACCTTCTCTCAGCCTTGAGAAAAGGTTTAGTTTTTCTTTTGGATTTCCTAGGCTTTTCAACTTTTTTTGAGAGTCTTTGGAAATCTTAGGAGGAAGAGGAGATGAATCCTCTTACAGTTCATTCATGTTCACTCTTCTTAGCACACTCTCTGAGTCTTGATACACTTTCACTATGATATTTAAACTGACTTAAAAATTCTTCAAAGCTCTTCGTAGACTAGTTTTTAAAACAAGGAGATACCACCCTCTTTCGAGAATTCTTGTTCATCTTTTTGAGAATATTTCGAAACCTTCATAATACGACAAGAATTCTCTTCCACTTTCAAGTTTTCTTCAAATGTTCCGTGCTGACATAAAAGATCTCCTGAAACATCATCATAATCCTTCCTACCCTGTTTGTTCAGAAAATAAGGAGATAGGACCCTCTTTCGATGCTCCACTTTACACTCTTGTTCGACTTTCTGAAAATATTTCGAGACCTTCCTAGTACGACAAGAATCCTCATCAACTTCACTCTTTCTAAAATGATCTCACTTATACGCAAACTCACTGAAAGGATTGCCCACATTCTTGTAATGCTTACTTTCCACCATTCTTCCTTGTGTAACAGAAAAAATTTAAGTTACAAAAGAAAACTAAAAAATTACTCGAGGTAGGGTTCAGTAGCACCGACATTCTGATCGAAGACGTGTTCGGTGTCCGATACCTACAAACATAAAAACCGACGAAAAAGAGACAGACCAATATTGAAAGAAAAAAAGTGTTTCAATGAAATCACTAAGAGAGGGTGTTTTCAACGACCCTCTCTTAGAGACAAACATAGTCACCGAGTTTTTGACCTGAATTTCTTAACGACCCAGGAATCACATGACTTGGGTGTTTTCAATTGAAGGCGCTTCTACTAAGAGAGGGTGTGGATGTTGTTCCTCAATTTCATTTTCCGCTACTCAAAACTCTGCATTTGAATAACATTGTCTTTTTTGGCGATTTTAATAAGCTTCTCGAGGGGTGTCCTGTTCTAGAGGATTTGCAAATAACTGATTAATTACTTGTGTCAACCAATAAAAGTAATGGAGAGTTTAAAATCTTATCCAATTTCGTCAAAGCTAATGTTTTGAATTTGCAGAGAGGAAGTTGATTGTTGGAAAGAGGGTTTGAGGTAGGACAGAGTATATTGCTATTTTGTTAAAGTTACAAAAAGTTGAAATTGATTTCTAATGTTTGTCTTTGTACCTAATGCAGATGTCCAAGCAACAATGTCAAGATTTTCATAAAATAACTCACCTTGAGCTTGGGCTTATATTTGCATCCAATTGGCAAATATTTCAATTTGAGTTGTTTGATACAAGTGCTGCAAGATTGTCCGAAGCTTAAGAATGTTACCATTCATGAGGTTTTTACTAATGTCAATGTTGATAAATTTTATAAATTCTACTTTGAAACTAATTTAGATATTATTTTCCTAATTTATCTATGTTGGATTTTGTCAGTTTGATGGACATGGAATTGGTGATGACAATTGCATGACACCACTGAATGTATTTGTTCCGAATGCCTTTCATCTCAACTAAAAACAGGCTCTCTTATAGGCTATAAGGCACATATGCTGGGATTAAATTTTTAATGTATATTTTGAAAAATGCAAAATTACTGCACACTATGACGATTAAAGGCTCAAAGGGGGATTTATACATAAAAGACGAAATGGTGTTGAACTTATTGTGGTGTAAAACGCACTCTCCTACATGTGAAATTTTATTTCTTGTGGAAGGTTAGTGGATGTCTAGTGTCTACATTGTTTTCCACTTCCTAGTTCCTACTAGTTTCTACTTGCTTCTGTTATAATAGTTATAGATATGTAAACTCTCACTTGATATGCAATATGCATTGCATGGTTTGAAATATATGAAGTCTATTCATTAGGTCCTCTATGTCATATATTTTCAAATGGATGTTTTGATTAGATATATAATAGTAGCATTGGATTGTTTGCAGTTGATGCATGTGTATGTACCTTGTAACATGAAAATGTTTATTGTGGACCTGCGGAAAGTTGTAAGCAAGCGTTCTTTCGATGGAAAATGGGCAGTATGACTATTAACTTGAATTTTTTTTGTTTAATTACATGCATCCACTTGAATAACTAATTGAAATCAATTCCTCCAACAATTGATGCTTGGTTTTGTTTTCATTAATTTGAATTATCGATAACAATGAAAATCATCTAGATTGTTTAGCTCATTTATTAACATTATTGAGGAATAGTAAAGAAAGTTGAAGATTGTTTGACTCATTTATTGAAGATTAAATGGCCAGCAGGATGGTTTTGGAATTTTTGGACTGCATTTTTAATAGTTTTTATTTCTGCTGAAGCGGTGATGGTTCGCCACAGTGTTGTTTAAGAATTCAACTGGGCAGTAACTGGTTATTAATTCAACTGCAGCATAATGGAATGCTTACGTGCATGGTAGTAAGTGGGAATGAATTCAATATAGAGGAGTGTGATAAATTTTGAGAGCAGGGTGGGCAGGACTTAAGGTTGAAACTATTTGGAAGTTTTGAGGCTCGGGGGTGCAGGAAGAATTTTATAACCTTTCTCATAGGCCCCCTTGTACCAAGGCCTACTCTAGAAATATGGGAAGTAGATAATTTCAAATATGGTTAAGGTAGAAATTTGTTGAAATCCATAGGTGTCTCATAAGGGATTCCACTTGTGTACCATTGAGGTACCAATGGTATATACCTTTGGCCAATTAGAGTGTGCCACTTATCAATGTTACTTTATAAATGTTTTATTTGATATATTTTTTTAAAGGGTGTGCCACGTGGCACATTCTAATTGGACAATGGTATATACCATTATGGTACACAAGTGCTATCCGTCTCATAAGAGGCTATTCTCAGGAAGCATATGAGAAGTTTAGGTATGCATGTTCAATTATTTCCTGATAATCTATTGTCGTTACGTGGCTCCTAACAAGTAGGACAATAATGTGCTTTTAGCTTCAATGTGGTCATTATTTTTGCACCAGAATAAATAACTTTAATCGGTATCAGTTACTACTCAATTCTAATATCTCGCTGAATGTAAATTTGTATGTAAAAGTCTGCTCAAGTAACTGTCCCCTCTTGTAGTAGCAGCTATTAATTCAACCAGCAATAGACGCGCCTCGGTTAGAACCTTACTTTTACTAATACCATTTCATTTTTTTTTTTGTGGTGGCTAAAGTTTAAACCATAAACCTTGCATATATTATATATTATCCCAACCAATTGAGATAAGCTCACGAGGACATTTCATATTTGTTTTGATTAGCTAGTTAGTGCTATAAGAATTAAACCAATGACTTGAATTCGAATATATAGTTCTAACCAATTAAATTAGTTCAGTTTTCTTCTTCTTCTTCTTCTTTATTTTTGCGTATAAATCAACCCAACCAAAAAAGAAAATTTGATCACGACTGGTTTGGATTTTGATTTTATGTCATTTAAAATTGATTATCCGGTAATTGGAACAAATTATTATATTTTGTTATTTCATTTAATTTACATTATAATTGTTTTATTTGTATAGGAATCACTCAATAGTTTTAGAGGCCTAAAATCGATTTCAACTTTTTTTTAAGGAAAAAATCGATTTTAATTTGAGGCCCTTTTAGTATTAAAGAATAATATGAAAATTACGACTTATAAATTGTTTTTGGGTTAACTATATTTTCTCTCCCTTATAAGATTTTAAATTATATTTTTAAAAGCTATACAAATTTTCTTTATCTTGTAGGAGAAATTCTAACTTGGACACAACCCCAAATTAATTTTATTTGGACACAAACTCATAAATGGAGAAAAATTAAAAAAGAATGACTTTGAATGATGTGACTAAATAATTTTTCTTTAAATTTATTACATTTGTGTGTGTGACCAAATAAATTTGATTTGGGCTTGTGACCATGTAAGAATTGCTCATCTTGTAGTCCCCAAAATGTCGAGCTCGGGTATGCTCCATTTACCATCAGCTCCATTTACCTCATTTAGGATTTTGAATAAATGACATGTGGCAAAAAAAAATTCATTGATTCAGATTAAAAATAAACAAAATATCAGTTTTTTT
>Ga0228710_1001436_pt1 | contig 35712 bp, 14 predicted proteins | sample MedpolnodulmetaG_FD_177995 | JGI IMG/M metagenome (GOLD analysis project Ga0228710, IMG submission 177995) | Root nodule microbial communities from Medicago polymorpha collected in Santa Monica, California, United States - pink nodules | ecosystem: Host-associated > Plants > Roots > Nodule...
GAAATGAAATGTATTTACTATTCAATTGGGTGAAAGGTTTATAAGCATATATTTGTGTGTATTGAACCTTGGTTGTTTGCAGTTTATTAAACATTGAATATCGCATTGCAGCTATGACAAACTTTTATAATTGAATTTGTTTTATGTTTTCTTCTATGTAAATAGTGCGTGAAAGGACTTCTGCTTTGTTGCCATACGATTGCAGAAATATATAGCAGCTAAAATGCAGCTAGAATACAAGTTTGTGTCTGAGTATGTGGGTACGTTTAACATGAATTGGCAGCTTATTAATTAAGAACAATGTTGCCAGAATTCATGGTACTATGACTGTGATTCCTGCTGCCATATTTCATGCTTAATTTGCTGCTATATATAATTCCTAATGAACATCAACATTTTGTATCCGATGTCATTGCACTTACATTTCAATAGATATCCATTTCAGAAATATACAATATTCTTTATGTTTCGAATTGCAATAAAAAATACAGATTGAGATACGCTCATTTTGAGAAAACTCACGGACGAGGAACATGTTATTTAATAAAACAGATTAATATAAAGACATATCTAAAGAGTTTTTTTACATAATCTTCATAATATATCACAGCCACTATTTTTTAATCTATTGCGAGTGATATTGTGAACTATATATGACCCGTGCGGTAGCACGGGTGGGAGATCTAGTATATGAAAGAGTCTTGTTAACGAGTGTCCTCGGACACTCTTTAAGCATTCCAAATTTAGTAATTATTCTTTTAAAAAGTCAACTATTACCATTTCTAATGCATTTAATACACAACTTTTCATTTAAAACTTTCAAATCCCAAAGTATTTCTAGCATAGTGTCGATGACGCACGAAGGAAATTCCCCTAAAACAGACACTTGGATGACACCAATAATCAAATAGATTTAGTTAGGAGAGTTACCAAAAGAGAAGAGGATGAAATCCAAGGTTTGGAGATAAACTTGTTCATATTCCATGATAAAGGGATGATTTTACTAGAAAGGTTACATATCCCTTACTAAGGCACTTGAGTTAGATTCAATTGTTACAAAAAGTTTATTAAAATTAATATCTTTCACCTTATAAATTGGATTTTGCTAACTTAATAATTCTCTTCAAACTTGTAGATTACAATTCATAAAAAGTTACTGAATTTTTCAAAGGGTGATAAAACAAAGTGTTGTTTTTTCTTCCCTTTCTTTTAGCCTAACATATTCCCTCAACTATAAACAAACTTTTCAGTAAGTAGCAATTTTAGAATTGAACTCAAGAAATATTGAGCAAAAGATATAGTTGTTTTATTTAACAAACCAAATTCAATTCGTCCTAGTAAAGTAGAAAAAGCTAATTAAGCACTAATTTTAATCCATGGTTTTTTTTTTTCTTCAGTAATTTTTGATGATAATATATATAAACCATTATTTACACTTGAATAGAAGGCAAGCCGGCAACAAGCTGCGCCGCTAGACCTTTTTGGATGGCAAAACCAATTCATGGTTAAAATCTCAAAAAACAGAAATAAGCAAAAAGAATCCAATCTAGTAATGGTGTTTATGACTTTGGTGGTTGTTTCTTTTGCTTCCTGTAAGCACCAACAACAACAGCATGGTTCCTCTCGTAAGTATCAATTTCTATCATCTCTCTAGCCTTCAACTCATCGTCCCTTAGTTTAGACACTTCTCTTTCATAAACTTTTTCAGCTGATATTGTGGAGTCTATGCAGTTTGCCTGAAAATTGAAACATACAGGAAAGTGTGTGTAGATGGATGTGCCTTTAATAGAAATTGGTCAAGTTGGTTGCATCAACTCTAGGTGAAACAAAAAGCACATGAAAAAATTCTCCACCCCAAGGTTGCTATGAATTTATTTAAAAAATCAATTATTTGATTGGTTAAAAATGATAAAATTGTAAATGATATAAATTAAAATGAAAAGTTAAAAAGCTACACTAAAAATTGATATAATTAAAATGTAAACTATAGTTGGTTCATTTTAAACTTTTTTTACTATTTTCCTGTCTAATTTTTTTGAGTTACTATTAATATAAGGAGAATGGTGGTCACTGTCCTAAGGGCAATAGTTAAGCATCCAAAACAAGTAAGTTTTTATGAAAAAATTGTGTAATACTCCCTCCGTCCCTATATCTAAGCACCCATTGACTTTATTTTTGTCCCTTTTTAAATTACTAGATGCATTTATTATTTTTTCCTAAACATACATCTAATTAATACTACCACTTGTCTTGAAATATGAAAAGTCAAATTTAATACACATACACAATTTGGTAATATTAACACACAAAATAGATACATTAATTACACTAATAACTTTTCTTAAGAAATGTGGAAGAAAAAAAAACAAAAGGGACTTACATATAGGAACGGATGAAGTAATTACTTGACCAAAAGTAACATCTTATGTTTGCAAGACAAAATTTCTATTTGTAGATTCCTTAACCATTACACTGAGGACACTGGTTAACAAGACTCTTGATATAATAATTTCAAAATTTTGATTCAATTTAGATAATGGGTAAAAAAAAAATGTAAAAATTATATACAGAAGCTTAGTTAACACACCTTAATTGATAGCAGGAAGTGGCTTTCAACTTTAAGGAAATAGGCTGCATTTAGAGCTAATATTCTTGCCTGCAAACAGGAGCAAACAAAATAGCAAAGAACACACTTGAAAAAATAAATGTACTAGTCTACACCAGGTTCTCCATCACCCTTTAAGAACAGGAATTTTTTATTTAGCATCAGATAAACTTGGTAATTGGTATTATGGCAGCAGAACTGCCAAGTAAATCCCAAGTAAATCATCATAGCTTGTTTGAAGCATTGGAGAACAAGATTTTGAGGGAAAGAGTATATATTTTTTTAAGCTGTTAATTTTTATAATCATTTCACCAAAGCAAAATGGTTTTATGCAAAATATAGAGAAACAAACCGGCTATTCCTTTTCCCACTTTGTTGTGCACCCTATTCGGATTCTATAATGCGAAATGTTTAACGTGTTTTGGAGGGTTTTATAGGGTATTTATGCCGTTCGGATTCCATAATCCGAACTGTATATGGCGCGCGAGAAATCCTATATGTTGGGAAAAGAAGGGGCCAAACAAACCATAGGGAATAATGAAGAAATTAATAGTTGGGAATAGACCTGATCAGGTTGAGCAACATCAGCAAATATGACATCAACCATACCAACCAAAGTTCTGTATCTAGCAGGGTATCTAGCATCTTCAATGATGGGAATAACATTGGTTCTCTTCTTAGCCATATCCAGCAAGTCTCTACCACTTCTAGGAGAAAATTCCACTGCATATACCAATCCAGTCTACAAAGAAAAGAAAAATTAAGTAGAGTCTCAAAAGCATCATTATATAAAAATAGTATCAAGAATGAAGTTACTAACTGGTCCAACAATGTCAGATACATGAGAGTGATGTTCCTGATGCTGCTCCTAAGTAAAGAACGCGTGCTCCCGGCGCCTTTCAATGCAAATGTAAATAAATTTGTAAAATTATCACAAGCATGGTATGAAAGTCTACTTACTGATGATGATGAATGAAAGAAATAAGCTCAATGATTTCTGCCATTCCTTCATAACAGATAATGAAAACATTGTGTACATTAATTTCAATCTTCCAGTGATTAGGCCGAGTAAAATATTAAGTATTCATATAATAAACACTCAACATCAATAACTTCACATTAGTGTTGTTGACCGTGGATAGCGTAAAATAGCGTTTGCTCAAATTTCGCTACACTAGGGTGCCATAGCGCCACAATAATATCTATTTGACAACACTGCTTTTTATATATATAAGATACTCACTATCCAGATGTCATCAAGACCTCCCAATATTGCAGCTGCCAACTTAGAACGAAAAGGGTTCCAAACTCTGCACTCAACTTTTGTTCCATCTTCACCCTGCAAGAGAAGGTTTAATTATTTAATCATCCACATAGAAAAGTCAACAAGTTGAGTACAAATGTGATATATAAAATCCAATTGGCACAAGGAATGACATAATATATGAAAATAGCATGATTAAAAACATTAGTAAATAACATTAACCACAAAAGTTGTTAGTTAAGAAATCAAAACCTGAATTGCAATGCGTTTCTCATTGTAAACGGATTCACCAGGGACAAGGTTCTTGGTTAGAAGAGCATCACTATTACTACTCTTGAAAATAAAAACTCCTTCATGTCTATGTGGAATGATTGCAATTACCCCTTTACTACCACCTCTCATCCCTCCCCCACCATTGCCTCGACCACAACCTCTGCCTCCACTACCGCCTCGACCACCACCTCTACCCTGGACACCTCGGCCACCACCGCCATCACCTCTTCCTCCATTATTGTGAGCTCTGAATGGCCCACCACCACGGCTACCACGACCATTACGTCCACCACCGCCCCCTAATTCATTGATTTACAAAAGAAGAAAAAAAACATAATTATATCTCAATATTTTGTTTTAAGTATATCTACAAGCAACAAGAGAAATACAAGTACAACCATAGATTATATTTATCTCAAAATGTTCTATTGAATTTTCTAAATGTCAACACAAACAGACACCATCAGAGAACAAATAAAATAGAGAAAAAAATAAAATAAACAGTTAGTCCCAACATTATACTAGTATATTGAAAAATTGGTAGAGATACATACCTCTTGGGGGTCTCATTACAAGAGTGAGAACTTGTGAGTTGGGAATGCGGCAGCAAAACAACAAGTATAAGGCTTTAAGCAGGAGAATAACTATATAGTAGGTAATACTAATTACTAGGTTTTTGTTATATAATAACTACCTAGTGGCTAAGTTGCTTGCGGCACAAGGGTTGCTTGTGGTGCAAGGGTTAGAGGGTTACTTGCGGCGCAAGGGTTGCTACATTCCAGAATGAGATATTTTGGGTAATCTTTTTTCAAGTAAAGGCCATTGTTTGGGTGAAACCCTTTTCTTTATAATGTGGTTTTACCCTACTGATTAAAGCTACATTCCAAATTCATAATAAAATATAAATCGAACTGGATTGCAAAGCAATACAGTTTTAACGTTGGTTGGCAGTGGTAGCAGAGTGATGATCTTCTCATATCAATTGATGATTTCATTAGGCAAGGGAATGAGAAAGATAGATCAAGAAAATATTCACAAGTATTTAGGTTTATCTTTCTCTTTCCCTTCTTTAATGGAACCATCTACCACATCTTTAAGGTTTATGAAAGAGAGGTACCAGTGAAGAAATTTTCATTGTTTGGTTTATCACCTTTTACTGTCTAACACTCTAACCTAGTTTGAGAAGAAAATACAACATGATCAAATATTACTTCAACAAAGATTCAATTTTTTGTCCTTTGAATGATTTTGTTTTTGATAGATTTTTTTATAATAATTATCAGAAATTTATTAATCATTTGATATCAATTATTTAGTTATAGTTTTTATTTATTATTTGACCAAAAAACTACACCTACATTCTTGCGGAACCTTCAATTTTTCCATTATTTATTTTCTAATGATTTTTTTTTTCTTCGATAGGCATATTTTCTCATGATTTTATGTCTTTACAGTTGATTTCGTTTTTCTTTTTTTGGGTGCTATTTTGGCTATATGAGCCTCTTCAACTTGTTATATTTCTTAATTATAAATATTATTTTTGTTGAGCCAGTTATCCATTTTCATAATAAATATTTTAATTTTAATTTTTTATATGATTTTGCTGTTGGATGGCTTGATTTATTATGCTTTTTAAATTTAATTACTACACAAATGCAATTTATTTAATTAAGTGATTGAGTTCAAATGATTAATAACCTTCAATTAGGATGAATCATTCAAGGTAAACCGTGTTCGATTTCTGATACCAACAATTTTTTGTTGGTATTTACTTATCTCATGTGTTGAAAAAAAGGAGGCATGAGTTTTAGAAGTATTAAAGCTTTTAATTTCGCTCTTCCAGCAAAACAATGTTGGTGTGCACTTTATTGAATTAAAAAATTCGTTGTTATGCAAGTGCTTAAAATCTTGTTATTTTATATCTCATAACCTTCTTCATTCTTGGATTTGTTATCAGACAAGTTTCACTTGGAGAAGTATCCATGAAGTTTTGTGGGTGATCAATAAATGTTGTATGTGGAAAGTGTTTACTGGTCACTTCATTTATATTTGGACGAACAATTGATTTTCTTTGCTGAATGGCTACAAGATATGGACTCAAAAGCCTATCCAATCTAATTTATCACATGTCCCTCGATTTTTTTTTCTCTTATAGGATTCTAGTTTGAGGGGTTTTCAATGTGTTTCATTGATTGGTTGGGAAACATTGTCTCTAAACCCGCATATAATGTTACAATATATGTCATAAGTCTTTGTTATGGACTTTGGTATGTACTTCAACAAAGCTGGTTTTGAAGTAAGAATCTTGAAGCGGCAAATATTGTCCACAAAATTCAATGAATATCATTGAAGATTAAAAATGACTTGTGAATATTCATGTTGATGTGGATCTGACTCTTTCAATCTCTTCCCTTCTATTTGCAAACCTCCTCCCACATCTTAATTCAAATTGAGCATTGAAGCATCTAGACCGGTTGATAGCAAATAAGATGCAAGAGCTATTATGAGAGACTCATAAAGGTTTGTCTTAGTCTTAGCAACTACTACTTGGAACTTTGAGGCGATTCCTAATGCTAATATTGTTGAAATTCAATTTGCACTTGATATGGGTTTTCGAAATATTGTTGTGGAGTGTGATTCTTTTAATTTGGTCAATTGAAGTCGTCTATCAATGAAATTTTATACTTTATCTTGACGATTAATAATTACAAGAGTCTTAGTTTTTTGTTTTCTTCGTTTATAAGTTTGTACCGAGGAAATTATTCCTTATATTGTTTCTATTGTCGCAACCGATTTGGCTCATGTTTAATTTTAATTGATATTGTTCCCGTCAAGAAAAAAAGAAGATAGATTTTTATATAATATTCATCTCTAGCTCTCTTATATCTATTTCATAAATCTTTTAAACCTAATAATATCATAAATTTACTCTATTTTTCACTTCTTTCTCTTCGCTCGTGCTCTTACTCGCCTATTTCTTTCTTCACAAGTAAGGCTTGACGGGTCTATTAACAAGTTAAACAAAAATCGGATCTAGATTTGATGTTTTAGAGATACAAGCATGTCCACACTAAAATGAATTATATTAGCCGTAGATTTGAGATCTGACGATTCATATTACACATCAATATTAACTTTTCAACTCATTTAAACATTCTATCATTGATCAAAGTAGACCATTGAACTTCAAAATATCGCCGTTAATTATTAGTTTTGAGTTATCATATTGCGTGCTTTTTTTATACTCTATTTTTCTAGAAGTAAAAAATACTATAAAATCAAAACATAACATTGAATATTTTGTAAACAATTTTTCATACGCAAGATATAATTTCTCATTAGCTCAAAATTAGTTGATTTACACAACTCGAGATAAAGAAACGACTTAAATCCTTTAGTGACGACACTTTCAGCAACTTAATGCCAAAATATTTTACTTTTTTTTTTTAAACCACTTGATCCCAAGACAGAGCTTTTGGTTACTCACACTATTATTTTCTCGGTTATTTAAGGGTACCACCCATACTAAATGGATAAATGTCAATGCAAAAAAATTCTGACCAAATGCCACTTGTTGCTACTACTTAATTTGACAGTTGAAAAGGGAAGGTATAAGGATGGAGAAGAGAAGATGTGTACGGAAACTAAGGGTTCATGGTTTAAATAACTGAAAGGTATAACTTCAATTTTATTCTTTTATGTTTTGAAAACATTATTTTAAGAGAATAACTAAAAGTATATTTTTTTAGTATATAAGCAAAATGACAATAATCTTTAAAAACTTAGACACATATGTGGATGAGCGGAGGTTCGAATCCTGATTGTGTGTTGACCTATCCAGGGGCGGTTCCCGTTAATAAGATGGGGTATTCCTTGCTACCCAAAAAAAAATAATCTTGGATTGGATTGGTCAGTATCTATTTATATTGAGCTACCCCAAACAAGTTTCACTGTTTAACCGGAATCGAAGACTAGAAAGCAGGTACTTTACGGATGGTTGCCGGAAATTAGTATAAATATGAAAATGAAAAAATTACTACATCATTGATAAATTTTATTTTGCCAAGACATCATTGATAGATTTATTTGTATTGGTTTGATACTTTTAGTCTCAATAACAACTATAGTAAGAAACAATAATAAGAAACAAATGAAATGGATAATAAGTTCTTAGGCAAAATTACACTAGTGGTCCTTTATCTTATTTATTTGAAACACTTAGGTCTTTTATCTTTATTTTTTTCATTAAAGTCCTTTATCTTTCAAAATCTGTACAAATAAATTATTTTCATCATTTTTTTTTCAAAAATGTTGATGTGTCATTGACTTATCAATAATGTCACTATTTTCTTCATTAATTTTTTCCACATAATTATTTAAAAAAGAAATTATGAATTTTCTTAAAAATACTAACAATCTTCATCTTCCATAACCTTACAATGTACTTCTCCTTATTTACATCGAAAAGATATTAATAATCTTTTTATTAAACAGTCATTTATGGATAAAATTGATTGCTTAAAACATGTTTTGTCCAACTTTTTTAAATATTTGTTGTCAGTTTTTATTTCATTTGTTGCTGCTTGAATTTACATTTCATATAAGTAAGAATTATTGTGATTTTTACAAGTTGTTTAAGTTTCGGATTAAATTTTTCTTTAGTATCTACAATACTCGCAATTTTTAAGTTAAGTTCTTAACATTTTGTTTAATTTTAGTACTTAATTTATTTGTATAGAGATTAATGAAAGACTAAAAACACTTTTTTTTTTGTAAAATTATAAAAAGATAAGACAAAAATTGAATAATTTTTTTTAAGGACTAAACCTATAAAATTATAATTTATGGGACTAAAAATATATTTTATCCTTAAATTTCATATGTTGGTTTTAAAAATATTTTATTTTTGTTTATATTTGGCCCCGCGTAAAATTTTCGCTAGTTTCGTCGCTGGACATACCAATTTCGGACATTTTACCATTTAAGTTAGGATTTGTAGACTCTACTTCAATATTATCCTTCGTGTTTTGGATTTTCATTTTTAATATGAGATGAGACTATTACTGAGATTTCAAAATAATTACTAGAAACTCATAATCATCCTAAACACACCCAAACTGTTGAATTGTGGTGATTGGAGATATTTCAAATGGAAATTCCATATGCTAGTGTATTGCAACATTTTAGTGACTAAATTAAAACTTTAAACATGTAAGACTGTCTTAAGAGTCAATTATAACTAAGTGATTACCATATTATTTTTTCCAATATTTTACTTACCTCGTGATCAATTATTTGCGAGAACTTGAGTTTGATTTCTGATAGAAATAATTTTTGATCATATTTTACTTAGTGCCTCCCGGTCGAACTACAGATTACTAGGAGTCCCTTTCCTAGAAACTCGAGGGTTATCACAAAACAAATGTATTTTTTTATTGTCAAGTAGCCTTGTGGCTAAAAATTCACCTTTTTAAGGTGAATAACTAGTGTTTGAAGTTTGAACCCGACTCCTACATATTTAATGTAATATCCCTCCCAACTAAATTAAACTCACAAGACAATGTGCTTTCTTTTTCTTGGTTTTGGTTTTCAATTGTAATGTAACTGGGTAGCTTTTTTACGTCCTCTATAACACAATTTGTGTTTGATGGACTTATCTAGTTTGGTACTCCCTCCGTCCCATTTTAACTGAACTATTTGTAAAAAAAATATTGTTCCAAAAAAATTACCCATTTCACTTTTCAATACAATATTAATTACATTTTTTTAAGGGAAATGCTAACCGGTGCCACAGGGCACTATTAAGGATACTAAAAAAGGAAATTTTATAGTACTTATTGCATTTAAATTGTGTAATCAATCCATAAAAAGTAAAAAAAAAGTTTCATTTTTTGGTAATAAATTCCTTGTTTGGTATCCTTATCCGGAGACACCAGTTAACATGACCCTTTTTTTTAATTATAATTCTAATTAATATTACTTTCATCATTTCCAATTCAATATAGTATTATATTTTACATTATTTTTGACAAATATTATACTTTACATTTATGACAATGAGAAATACACGAATACTTGACAATATACTCAAAACTATTTTTCTTTCTTTTTTACTTATACATTTTTTCTTAATTCGTGTGAAATGAACAAAAAGTTCAGTTAAAATGGGACTATATGCTATGCAATTTCGAGAGAGTAATATAATTCATTTTAACCTTTTAAAAACAAATAAATAAATTAAGAGTCGTCCTGTGAGCATAGTTCAGTTGGTAGAACAATGCATTATTATATGCAGGGGCAGGGGTTCGAACTCCGGACACCCCACTTATTCACCTTATAAGGTGAATTCTAGCCACTAGGCTAGGCTACCTGATAAAAAAATAAAAAAATAAATTAAGAGTCAATTAAGCAATAGTAGTAGACTCTATTGCCGAAGTATTAAAGGCTGAAGAGTCAAGTATGTATAACTGGAGTCAGGTTATGGAAGACACGATTCATTCATATGGCAAGGAATCAACGTCAATTTTAAAATACACGGTCGAATATAATCACTTGGAATTTGTGTTACATTATAAGTCAACTCTATAAATTATTGAGTGTTAATGTTATTGCCCGAAGTATAAGAGGTTTGGTGACACATCAATAAAACACCTTCAAAGCTACTATAATGAGAAGACAATGACTAAGTCAACACTGTGCATTAACAATGGAATGCTAGCAAAATAATGATAAATACTATGTATATGGAAGGTGTCATCCCGAATCCTTCATGAATGCACCCCATTGGTTAATTACCACCAATGGTGGATCAATCTGTGCATTTAGTATCATCAGATATATTTGGTATAAGCAAATTAATTCCGATTAAAGTTTTTTTATTTGTTTGATGTCTTTTTCCTAACCGGATTTCAACTAAAGAAAACTTATTTCGGTGGGGTATTCTTCATGAGAAATCTTAATTATGTGTGGCTGGCTGTGGTTTGGTTAAATCAACAGGTTATCTTTTTTTGGATTATCCTATTTTTGAATCGATTTGACATTTGCTTAGGCATTCGATTGGTATCACATTTGTTGATTCACATTGTTTGTAGGATCACTTTATTCACTTTATTAATCAAAATCTCTTCGTTATGTCTTTTACTTAATTTGGTTTTCGAGCATCTGGACAATTTGGAAAGAAAGAAACAATGGGTTGTTTAACAATAAGGATGAATCATTACATTGAGTTTTGGATAGAATTAAGCTCCTCTTCTTTTGGTGATTAGAGGCAATAACATCATTTTTGCTCTTGGTTATTATAATTGACGGCTTAATCCTTTAGTTTGCTAGAGTTTTGCCTTGTAATTTGGTTGGTTGTCTGGTTGGTTTTGAGGGCTCCGTATTTTTGTTTTTTTATGTTTTTGATTGGGCACGCCTTGTTCTTTTAAGAATGCTTTTTTTCGAGGGTAATATAATTCAATTTTAGTTTGTTAAAAAAAATAGTCCACAAATTCATAAATTAAATCACAAAAGCAGTTTTGCCTGTTCCATTTTTTAATTTCAATATTTACCTATTCCTTTTTATTAATTGTTTAAAACACCTTCATTGTCAACAATAGCACTCGTCTTTATATTATGAAGAACGACTTACAATATATTTTCTAAATGACTAAAAAAGTATTTTCTACGGTATTTGTACCTCTGCATTTTTGTGTGAATACCTTGGCATATTTTACATTTTTTTATAGTAACATATTTTACATATCAAATTAATGCCATATTTTTAATTTATATAATATAGATTATCCTTCAATTTTTTTTTTACTAAAACGTTTATTTGTACTACTTTTTTTGTTAATTTGAAATAACAATTAACATGTCTGAATTGAGATCAAACTTGATGCATCCAAAATAACTATGTAGTAACTTGATCCATCATCTAAATTAAACTCTAATTAAAATAGAAACTCCAATTAATCCTATTATAATTTTGAATACACTATCACGGGTTCTTGGTTATTATGAGCTTGAAGCTGGGAAAAATTACAACCACATGCATTGCCGCCAAAATCATGCATGTTGGCTCCTATGAATCCCGCTATTGACATAAATGCATAAAACAAAGATTACATAGAAGATATGTCCACTCAAAAATAAAAAGATTTTATAGGTAGTCTAATATTAATAACATGCTTTGGCCAAAAAAATTAACATATACTTAACTTCATTTTTTATTCATAATATTGTTATTTGTAAACATTATTTTAATATCACGAAAATGTATGCTGAACTGTTAACAAAAAGGATATTACGAACGAAGTATGTATGGTGACATCAATAACGAATAATGATGCTGAATGGATGATAAAATATCCTATATTTATCGAGAGAAAAAAACTATAAATGAAAGTACGAAGGTTATAATGATGCTGAAGGTTTGGTTATTTGGAGGATAATGAATATATGAAATAGAGTAATAAAAAGCTGTGCAAAATTATGTTTGTTGATCTTGATTTTGTTTAAACCATATTTGGATTGGTTTTTAACTCTTTTTTCCTTCATCTTTTGGTTACCATGATATAAATATAAAGTTCCCACCGTCGCTTAACGGTCAGTAATCTTTGTTGAAGAATTTGTAGGTACACAAGTAGGGTTCTCCCCTCTCAATCAAATTTTTTCCATACGCATGAGTCCGCCCCTGACAACATATACTTAAGAGGCCTAAATTCCTTACCAGTTGGACCAATCCATTATTTGTACTTTTTTCTCTTTCTAAATACATCATTTAAGTATATGAAAGTGCACGTCATGGTATTTTTTTTATAATTTTAGTTGAACACTTTAAAACAAATCATGTGGCTTTTAATAGTTGACGCATCCTTATAACTGTTATAATGTCTTACATTAAAAATTATATGACATGAACAAATGTTTATAAGTGGAGGTGATTACCACTTCACAAGTCAGCTTTGTGAAGATGAATTATATCCAATATAAAGACCCAATATGATATAAGAGCATATGGATTTGGGTCACCTACAATTTATATTCATGCATCAAGCTCAATCATGTTGGGGCATAAGAGAGTGTATTGGAAAAAGCTCAAGTCACACATTTGATAAAGATAAAACTTAAAATGAGTTTATAAATAGTGGCATCTCTCCCCTTACAAGTCAATTTCGTAGGGTTATGTTAGGTTCAAACATAAATTCTAAGATGGTATATTAGCATATCCATGATCCGTTTGACAACCTGTTATCAAGTCACTGATATCGATCCATTTAGATCACACTCTAGATCCATTTAAGTCAAATATATATTTTTCTTCGTGTTTTCTTCCTCTACTTCATCCTCTTCTTGATCATCATCTTCACCAAACAAGAAACCGATAAATTCTCAAATTGAAGAACAAGTCAAAATATTTTTTTTTTTTAAAAAACTCATTAAAAATTGAAATGAAGAAACCACCTTCGTTTACTCAATAGATCTACTCAAGCAAATTATTGTGACAAAATATCAATGTGGAAGTAGGTTTAAATAAGGTATTTTTTAAAAAAAAAATAATAATAATGTGTGTGAATACTCACTCAAGTAAAGAAAAGTGTGTATACTCACTCCAAGTGGGTGAGAAATGATTGTACACATGTAATGTTCCAAGAGAGAAGCATATAGCCCACAGACAAAAATGTTTACTTCGTTACCACACTGGGAAGAAATGATTAGCAACCGTCCCAACTACGATTCATGAAGTTTTCACCTAATAAGCTATACTCGTCTTTAACATTGCCACTTATAATATATCAAACAATTATTCGTTATTCAATGCTTTGTGTTGTACAGCATCAACTAGTAAAATCACCAAGGATTGAATTTGAGAACTTAACTTTAATTGTTTAAGCCAAGTCATAAACTAGACAGCAGTCACTTGCTGTTTATATCTATGGAATCACATTAATGAATCCCCAATGCAAAGTGCATTACTTTCTTTTCATCAAAGGAAAATGAAGAAAAGCAAGAAAAATAAATTGTTCCCTTAGATGATGAACACTAGAGCATAAGCAAGAATAGTACCAGCAATCCCGCTAGGATAGGATGTCTTATAGTAAGTGTGAGTTAAAAGTCTCACATTAAATGAAAAAATGGATGTTGAGCAATATATTAATGAGAGAATCCATAAACTCAATGACTTAAAGTTTTGGGTTAAGATACAGTGTTAAATTCTCTTTATGTGATTGCTCTAGCCAAGACGAATCTACTTTATTACAATTTGGGGCAGCTGACCCCGTAACTTAAATCATTTTGTAGCTAATCATATGATATTTTGATCACATGCCCCCACTTCAAATAGTGTTGTGCCCCCACATAAGATCACCCACTAATAATATATTGTTAAAATATTGATACTACATATGTTTTTTTTGTTCATAAGGTAAAATCATCATCATTATATATTTAAAAAGTGATGATTTTACCTTATGAACAAAAATGTTTGTAAAATTCAATAGAAGTTGTGGCCGTATCTTAAACAAAAAAAGAGAAATGGGTTAGTGGAAGAGGTTATGACATCAAACGAAATTAAAAAAATGGACATATCCATTCATGCACCAAACCCAGAAATGCACAGTGTGTAAAAGAAGAAAAAAAAGAAATTAAACCTCACTCTCTTCTCATTATCCCAAGATTTTATTTTGTCCAATCGCATACAAAGAGAGTGATAAATTTAATAGTTTAAAAATAGAAAATATCTTATTCAAAATAAGGTTAAATAAGTAAATAGTCCCCTTAAATATACCAACGTTTGGTTTTAGTCCTCCTAAAATATTCCTTAGGCTTTTAGTCCATCCAAAATTTTCCATTAATGAAATTAATCCATAATTTTTAGTTAACTCATGTTTAACCTTCATATTTTTTAATGAAATTTTTCAGAAATGGGTAGAATATTATGACAATTCTCTCTCAAAAAATATTAGAATTTTTTTACAAAACATGAATTAAATATGAATTTTTGATGTCTTCAGGTTTTTCATTAAGATATGGTGTCAAACTATCCTACATGTGTCTACTCTTAATCTAATGTGATGATATACTGAATACCCCCCAAGGCCCAACACAAGCATCACAAAGCTTTGATAGTTTGTTAGCGGTGTAAAATATTGTTTTATCGTACCCACAAAGACTTGGGTTATTTCTAAGACATTCAATAATTAGTAAGGCTCTAAGTTAAAAATTTCAAGAGTTTGTTTTTGAATAAGTTCAAGAAATGTTAATGATAATGAGATTGTTGGGATTAAACTTCATTAACCAATTTCTATTGTATCTTCGCGATTAATAGTATGAATTTTAGTTACCATTAAATATCTTCTTTGTCAATCTTCAGACATAATTTATTCCTACATAACGACAATATATCAATCATATTGTAAGGAGGAGGAGGAGGACCAACGATAAATAAATGACTTGGTTCCTAAGGAATCATTTTCTTTGAGAGTTCATAAGCAAGACTAAAGATTCATCATCAAATTAAATCATAACTAGAAGAATCTTAAAATTTAAGGACCCTTGCGATCTTGATTGAGAAATCAACATCAGTTAGAATTTTACATGATAAACAATTTATATTTGATAGAATTGTATCTTTCTTGAACAAGTGGTTTAGTGAAAATATCAATTAACTGATGTTTAGTTTTTCAATAAATCTTAGTTCCAATTTTTTCTTCTAAACATAGTTTCTAATAAAATGACGTTTAATTTCAATATGTTTAGACCTAGAATAATGAATGAGATTCTTAGAAAGACTAATGGCACTAGTAATATCACATAAGATTGGAGATCTTGTTTACCTTAGAAAGTAATCTTCTGGTTGGTTTCTTACCCGAAGAACTTGAGAATAGTTGAGTGTAACATACATGTTTTTTTTAATTTTTAATTATGTAGTTGATAATGCGGTGGTGTTCAGCTTCCTATTATAAGATGCTTTGAGAAAAAAAATTATCCCAAATTATAAGTCGCTTTATAATATCAATGAAGCATTACTGTAAACTTTCCTATTATACCCCTACTCATTATTATCTTCCCTTCTTTCAATTCTTCAATTTATCTTTTCCATAACATTTATGAAGGATAATTTTGTAAAGTAACACATAATTTATCTTTCTTATACAACATTAATTATGTTTCTTAATCTGTATGAATTGGCCAAAACAACTTATAATCTGGAAGGTAGATCATTGTGCTTGTAAGCAATTGTATTAGTATATATCTATAGCAATATATAAAAGACTAATGGATTGAGAGGAATGCTAACTACACTCTCGTTTGAATAATGATGGATGAAATTGACAAGTGCACCAAAGCGTAACAAGTAATAAAGTAGTAAGTTTATCGTTCTCCACAGAGGTTGTCGTTCAACTTAATAATTAATAAAACTTATTTCAAAGAGTGGAAGCAAAATAGAATTGAATAGAATTGCAGGGTTGAATTGCCCTACCCAATGCAAGATTAAGTTTGTGATTCAGATTATTAACGGTGATTAGAGAATCCTTGAATTCCTCCTTCATCTTTGTTGGAAACAAACAACTATGTGGTGCCTACATATGATTTAATGAAATCAACGGATAAAACTCATACTAAATTTCTCACAACAACTATGGGCCGAACTAACCTAGGATATGTAGGGTGTTGTCTAAAGAAGAAAGTAGCAACAATTAGATTTCAAACTTAAATTTCATTAACCTCTTTAAGAAACAAGTAATTAGAAAAGCCATTGAACTGATATAATTTTGAGTTGTCAGTGCCTACTTTTATCTTACGGATCATTCTTCAAGATTGCAATTCAAATTAACCAATTGAAAAAAACATTATGAAGATGCATGATCTAATTTAAACCGGACATGATAAAAGCATAAACTGAATGAAAAACTTTATTATTAATATCCAACTAATAAGATAGGGTTCATCTTGGAACCCTAATCAAGAGGTTTAGTTGCTCGTGGTAACAAACTGAAGTGAAGAAATAGTCACAAGAAAGAGGGTTTGAATTGTGACCCTTTTAAAATTTAGTCCTGCAACTTAAATAAGTTTATATACTCAAGAAGGTTCTTGGTAAATGTTAGTCTAACACGATTAGAGTATTAGATATATAACAATTGATTTATACAAGACCAAAATGTTTTGGATTAAATAAATTTTAAATTATTAAATAGTTTTGACAAGGACCAGAATGTTTTGGATGAATTAAAGCTTAACTGTTTTAATTTGTTTTAACAATGACCAAAATGTTCCGGAGAATGATTATATAAGCAGAATGAGAAAAATGATATTAAGATAAAATGTGAAAACTATTTTATCAAGAACCAGAATGTTCTGGAGAATGATTAATATAAAAGCAGAATGATAAAACAATATTATAAGCTGATTTTAAGCGTGAGTTTATCTTTAGATATTTATGCATGGACCAGGATGTTCTGGATGCAATTGTTCAATTAATATTGACTGAAATAATAAAATAATATTAAAGATTAAGTTAGGACCAAAGAACTCTGGATTAATTTGGTTGTGATTAAATAGGACTATTTCTGACTAACAGAAACTTCTGACTAGCACTATAAGTTATTGATCACACTAGATCAATCTGTTACACTCTGTATTATCAACCTCAACAGACTTCTACAATTCTTTGTTTTCGCACAGGAAAGATTGTTACAATTCTTTCTCAAACTATTGTTACGAATAGACTTGAGAATACAATACACTTTGTATGATGAGATTAGTTTGCGATCGGATTTACACTCAACTTGTGTTTCAGGGTATGATGATAAGAAAACACTCACAATATGTGATCCACAAATCTGTTATGAGTTGGAGTGTGTTATAGATGAAGAGATTATGATATTTGCACTTAAAAGTGGATTCTGGTTAAAATCAATCTCTTAGCCTCAAAGGCTTCACAACTCATGTTTGAGATTATGATGAACAAACTCTTGATATTGATCAAAGATATAGTGAGAGAGTTGGAGTTTGTTTGTATGTGAAAAGTTTTTGAAAGTAGTGATGATTTTACTTGAGAGGTGATTTCTTTGTTGTAAAAACCCTTGGTTTTTGTCTTCAAAGGCTTCTTCTATTTATAGGAATGGAAGACTTGATGCCCACTACATAAAAGAGGTGTTGGGACACAATTTTCTATGTAGCATGTGCTTCCTTTAGTTGCTTGGAGAGAAAACATGAAATTTTGCATTTACAGAACATTCTCCATAACGTTCTCTGCGTACAACCAGACTTGAGAAATAGTTGACACGCTTTTGCAAGCTTGTTAGGCACTTGATAAGATGTGTTGATGTCATCTTGATGTCATATAATTTTATCACAAGGAACAACTTTAAGAGCTTTCTTTGATTGTAGAAGCTTGGAGGCCACTTATGATGATGCAATCTTAATGTCATATGCTAGTAACTTTGGAGACATATTCCTTAGTGGGTTTTGCTTCAAATGTATCAAAAATCATTAAGGCCCAAGACAAATTATTGTACTTAATTTATGTCATGCTTTCCATTTTGATGACTTGTCTTTTGATGTAAATTATTTATTTGCTTTGTGAACAGTGACCAAAACGTTCTCCAGAACATTCTCACTGAAACATTCTTACAAAACACATTAGTGGATAACAAAATAATAATTGTAATATTTTTGTTATCTTTTAAAACATCAAATGATGATGTTTTCTTCACATTGTATGACCAGAATGATATTTGTAGGAACATGAGAAACCTTTCTCAAAGTCAAAATTACTTTGATTGATTTCTATTCTCCAAATCATATATTGGATAGTGATGGAAGATTCTTGGACCATCATAAGTCTTTTATGATAGAATCTTCAAGCATATGATCATAATTTTCTTCTTTGATATTTCTCCAATCAATATCATTACTGAATGATAAATACTTCATTCATGAATTGGTTTCTCTTCAAAGTTGATTATAATCATTTTGATGAAATGATGAGAATAATTTCGAGTGTAATATGCATCCTCATCTCGAGAGCATTCTTTCATCGGAGTTGATAATGTTCTCTTCTATATGAGATGACAATACATTCTTGATTAATTAACCTTGAATTATTTTGTTGATGATGCGATTTATCTCATAATTTCTCTTGGTGATTGCACACAATGTTTCTTGTCCATTGAGTATCTTTGAGATGTTTTAGTTTAGGCATGTCTTTTCTTCTTTGAATCTTTAAAGCATTGTTGAAAACCATGCGGTGAGGATGATGAATCAATTACTCACAAATTTCATCTTCTTGTTGATTCTTCACTAAACCCTCATTTGATTCAAACAATATTCTTTTTATATCTTCTTTGAGCTTGTGATACTACTGTTTTGGTATTCTTTCAATGAATATATATATGCACTTGTAAGAGACTTATTTCTTGTCAACTTCTGTGAAAAGACTTAAGTGCAAACATTAGTAGATGACCATTCATAAAACTTAGTGTTTATTCCATAAGGTTTGTTGTCATTAAAACATTCATCAAAAATATTTTGTTTCAATACAAACATCGTAACAAAACAATACAAAAACATACCCTAAAGAGAACAAGAGGAGGAAGATTTCTTGCCTTTAAGCTTTGATGATTGACCCTTGTCTTGAACGGCCAGTGTTCTAAATGAATAATAATGAGTGCATGGGTCTCTATTTATAGAAAATAATTAACCAGGGTTTAAGAGAAGAAAACTGGGCTTTTTGAACCGATCCACCTTGAAAAAAAGCTGCAGGCAATTTCATCTCGCAGCCAGGCGCAAATTCCGCCTATAGGGGCGCATATACCACCTGAGGCAGTAGCAACACTACCTCATGTGTAAATGGTGCATGGCCAGGTGCAAATGGCGCTTGAGGCAGCCCCTAAGGTGCAAATTCTTGTGTTTTCTCTCCCGTTTTCGATCGTTCTTCCGTCTAGAAACTTCTAGGAACTTGAAATGAATTTTCTTCACTTTGTATTGTCTTCAAAAACCTTCTATGAACCATTGACTTCAATCTTCATATCCTAGATCCTTCACATGATGTCTTGATTTATTGATTTACACGATTTCTCACTGCAAAACACTCAAAATACCTATGAAGTTGCATGATCTAAGATAAAAATGAATTACAACGACTTGTGAAAACAAAACAATATGTTCCTCAAACCATTGCCAACTTCTCTACCTCTCAACTTATTTTTCTTCAAATGCTTAGAAAAGTACTAAAAACATAGCAAAAAATGTCATGTATAGCTCCATCATCAAACAATCTCTCTAACACTCCCTTTTTATTGAGTTAAATCAATATGGATCATACACTTTGAAAATGGAATTCAGATAATGTGATGAGACATACATTGATTTCACCCTATAAGAAAGTGAGTGTTAGAGAGATTGTTCAAAAGAGAGTGTTGTTAACATTGCTCATTGACTAATCATAATAGTAGGCAATTGTATTAGTATATATCTATACCAACATATAAAGGAAATATATCCAATTTTTGGGCTGAATTTTTTCTTTCCAATTTTTCTCTTTCATTTAAATTATTTTATCATTTTTACTTAAATAATTAGTTAAAAAGTCAAGTAATTCCCATTAAAATATGAGCAATCTACGATAATAGGAGGAACAATCAATAACAATAGAAACAATATTATACACCATAAAGATTACTACCTCGGTTCCTTTTTAATTGTCACTTTTTGACATTTTACACAAACCAAGACAATCAATAATTGTTTCTACTTTTGATGCAATAAGTTATACTTTTACTATAATGACCTTATTAATTTAACATCTCATTTCATATATTTCTCTCTCTGCAATAAATAACAACATTTAATTATGCATTGAACTTTGAAAGTGACAGTTAAATAGGAACAAAGAATTTCTTCAAAAGAGACACTTAAAAAGGAACGGAGAGAGTATTATTTTGACATAATATATACAGAGAAATGATATTTGAACAATAATTTTTAAACAACATTTGTGATAATTCTCTCTCGTACAATCATACTCTTATTGTACTTGTATTTTCTCTCTTCCTCTTTCTCTCTATTGTTATTGTCCAATAAGAAGAAAGGAAAAAATGTTGTCATAACATTTGTACAAATACCATTCCTCATATATAAAATTGATTGTTTAAATATCATTCCTCATATATAAAATATCATTTTTTTTATAACATTTTTGTTTCAATTTTACCGTTAGTTATGAAAAGGTATAAACAAATACACTTACATAGCTTATATAACTCAAAGTTTTCTTAGAAAGTGAGTGTATAGTTGTGTAATTAACACCGATCATTTTTTTAATGATAGTTAGATTTTATTTGGTTGTTACAAAAATAGTATATCTTTTATGGGTAAATGATGTTTGCTCCTTGCCACTTGGGTGTATTTAAGGTATTTTTGTCCCTTGTAATTTGAAGGAATTTTGGTTTATCTTATGTAATATCATCTATTTTGTACAATTAAAATATTCACGAACGTCAAAACTAAATAATTTTTAAATTACAAGGTTCAAATCTAAAGTTTTTTTTTTATAAAGGCTAAACCAAAATTTGTCCAAATAGCATGAGCTCAACACCATTTAACCTTTTTAATTTTTTTTGTATAGAAACTTCGCCAAATTGCTTTCCTATGTTAGAATCAAAATGCATAATATTGGGGTGAAGATCCTCTCCATTTTAAGTTCTCTCAATTTCTTCCATTACTAAAGTTTTGATGTATAAATGTGCAATTAATGTCTTCAATTCTTAAAATATGTGCATTTATATTATATATTTACTTCAAAACTATAGTAATTGACATTTCCATTTTCTTTAAGAAATGGAGAGGATCTTCACCCATAATATTATATAATATTATATATTGTCCAAGTCACTTTAACTTGAAGAGTGAAACATTAAATTTATTAATTTCATATCAATGTCTTTGTCATTTTCCTCATCACTTTCACTCATAGTCTTGAGGTGATATTCAAACTTCAATAGCTTAAACTTTACCTCAACCCATTCAAATCAATTTCTAGATCTAGGTTTTACAATACTTAATTACAACAAATTAAGTTAATTTCTCAAATAATGGAGTAATCATAACACTAACCAAATTGTATTAGTATATAGTATAAATAGCTATAAACAAACATACACATACATAACGTATAAAACTCAAATTTTTCTTTAGGCTACTAATTTGTCTTTCTAGCGTGTTCTTCTCACATATATATCTTCCTTGTCTTACTTACTCTACTAGTGTTTGAATCAGTCAAGGCTCATTTTCTTTGAGATTAAGAGGGGGAAAATAAGCCAAACAATATTTACACTTCTCGTGAAGAATATTGCATTGGAATGAGCAAAGGTTTGAGCCAATGTTTTGTATTGAATTATTATGTGATCTTAACTTTGACTTTTGCTCTAACCAACCATACAGGCATATGGTCATTGAAATCTCACCATAAATGAGAAGGGTAGGTCAACTCTGCGACTGTGATGAATCCTAGAATTGTTGTTTTTATTGTTGTTCTGAATTTTGTTTTCAATTTTATATTCTACTCTTGTCAAAAAATTTATATTCTACTTTTTTAGAGGAATTTTATATTCTACTAAGATATTAAATTGTATTGCTCAAAAAAAATTATTAAATTGTATAAATAAAAGAGAGTTGTAGCTTTATTACATTACCTTTCTTAAATATTGATAATATCTATCATTGTCATGAATGTAAAATAGATGATATTAAATTGCAAATGATGTTGTAGTGTTATTTTTAATTTTTGTTTTAGTTACAATGATATTGTTATGGAGTTTCTAGTCGCTTAATATAGAGTAGTTTTTATCGGAAAACTTGTGGAACACACAAAGTGGATTATCCTTTTCAAATTGATTTTTTTTTCTGTATACATGAACCAAAAACCAAACCTTTGACCATATATTTAAGGGGTTTAAATTCGTTTCCGCTTAAATCAATTTGTTTTCTGGTATGTTGTAGTGTTAATCGGTGGATACAATTTAAAAAAAAAATACTATATTTAACTTCATCTTAAAACTTGAAAGTGGAAATTATTTTTAAATACAATACTTTTTTTGTTGTTATTTTTTTACCAGATACAATACGACTTTTTTTTTTTTGTGTTAAAAGGCCAATTATTATACGACCGAGTGAGTATTTTAAGAGGGATGAAAATGAATACATATAGTCATTGATATATCTATCATTCTCATCTCATGAATGTAAAATAGATGTGTTAAATTGAATTTTGTTTTTTAATTACGTTAATATTGATACAAAGTTTTTACCGCCATTTAACAAGAGTAATTTTTGTTGTCAGAAAATCTGAGACATATAAAGTGAGTTATCTCTTTTTAATCGGATTTTTTTGTACGTTTGAATCAGGAGTCGAACCCTAATCATATGCTTAATGGGTTCAAATCTCTTACCAGTTAGACCAATCTATTATTGCTATGTAGCAGTGTTAATCAGTGTGTACACTTTAAAAATATAACTAACATCATCTTAAAAATTGAAAGTAGAAATTATTTTGAAATACAATACTTTTCTTTATGGTTGTCAATTGGCCAATTATTATGCGACCGAGTGAGTATTTTAAGGGGGGTGAAAATGAATACATGTAGATAAGAAAACAGTTCACCCACATAAATGTTATAAATTGCAGGTAGGTTGCTCACCAAAACGATAACCAAACCTCACATAGCAAAACCTTTAATCATATTATTTTATTTTATGTTTTCAACTATATATAAAAAATTGTTGGTATATTACTAGTACTATAATATTGGTAGATGGACAACTCTTGTTCTAAAAACAGTCCCTCATTTTGCTAAAAAAAGATTATATATGAGTATGTGACCCCAAAAACTTTATGCTTGTTTGTTTCCCTAGCTTTTCCCTCACCATGTTCCTCAACTACTCTCATTTATTTCTCTTCATTCATTGCTTGCCACACTTAAACACCCTGTTATAATTTGTGTAAGAAATTACAACGAAGAAGCCCTAGCTAGTTGTACATTACATGCTTAATTTTTTCAAATTTTTTAGAGTAAAAAATAAAAAAGACAGGTGGGGTGATTTCAACTTTAAAGTTTTTCAACAACCTTTCAGAGCATTTATAGTGACACATCTTATGAGATTAAGAAGAGACGGTGTAATGTGAAGAAAACCAGTCTGGCCTTATTAACTTCTTCACCTATAAATCTCTTCTCCATTACACACTCACATTGTACACTTGGATCTATTTCATCATAATAATAATACACTACTCTCACTCTCTTTTCCTCCTCCTTCTTCATTCTTCACATTTACAACAACTAGCTCAACCTTCTCATCATAATCCTCTTGAACCATTATTTCTTGAAAGGTAAACATATATTACTTTCCCATGCATTTTCCCATGCACCCCATTTTTATTCTAGTAGGCTTAAGATATTGATTCATGGGATGAAACCATTATTACTACCCCATTTTTGTATTTACGGAAGAAAAAAATATTAAACTTTTGATTAAACTTTCTAGTAGGGATTTTGATTATTGGGGTGAAAACATTACTAATTACTATTAATTTTTAATTATGTCAAAAAATTAAAATTTTAATTGAATTTTCATGTATGCTTGAGCTTTGGATTCTTGGATTATGATAACATTATACTATACCTCATATTTTTTAGTCCATGAAAAAATATGAGACTTTTGATTGAATTTTCTTGTAGGCTTTAGCATTTGATTCATAGGTTGCGACAACTTTATTACCCCATTTTTTAATTATGTAAAAAGATTAAACTTTTGATTGAATTTTCTTGTAGTTTTAAGCTTTTTGATTTTTGGGTTGTGATAATATTATTACCCCATTTTTTTATTATATAAAATGACTAAAGTTTTGATATAATTTTCTTGTAGGGTTGAGCTTTTGATTCTTGGGTTGTGACAACATTAAACTACACATCAAAGTTTACAAGTTTAAGACTGTTTGGTTGGTGTGTTCAAAAAATGGAAACTTGTACGGCTCTATTACTTTTAACGGCCATAACAGCTTACTTGCTTTGGTTCACCTTCATCTCACGGTCATTGAGAGGCCCACGTGTCTGGCCACTATTGGGCAGTCTACCAGGCCTCATTGAGAATTGTGAACGTATGCATGATTGGATCTGTGACAACCTACGCGCGTGTGGTGGCACGTACCAGACCTGCATCTGTGCAATCCCATTTTTAGCTAAGAAGCAAGGTCTCGTGACTGTCACGTGCGACCCGAGGAATTTGGAGCATATACTCAAGACTCGGTTCGACAATTACCCGAAAGGGCCGACGTGGCAAGCAGTTTTTCATGATTTGTTGGGTGATGGGATTTTTAACTCTGATGGTAACACGTGGGTGTTCCAGCGCAAGACAGCCGCGCTGGAATTCACCACGCGTACTTTGCGCCAAGCCATGGCTAGATGGGTTAGCCGAGCCATTAAGGATCGACTTTGCACGATTTTGAAGAAAGCTGAGGTGCAAGGTGAGCCGGTTGATCTACAAGATGTGATGCTCCGGCTCACTTTTGACAATATTTGTGGCTTGGCTTTTGGAAGAGACCCACAGACATGTGCCACGGGTCTGCCAGAAAACGGTTTTGCAGCCGCTTTTGATCGAGCCACTGAAGCTACGCTTCAGCGGTTTATATTACCTGAGGTGTTTTGGAAGGTGAAGAAATGGCTTGGGCTTGGTATGGAAGTTGGCTTGAGCCGAAGCCTTGCTTTTGTGGACCAACATTTGTCAAGTGTGATTGAGAAGCGCAAGGTGGAATTGCTGAGTCAGCAAAAAGATGGGTCCCTTCTTCATGATGACTTGCTGACTAGGTTTATGAGGAAGAAAGAATCCTATTCGGACAAGTTTCTTCAACACGTGGCGTTGAACTTCATCCTCGCTGGACGTGACACATCATCAGTTGCGCTGAGCTGGTTTTTTTGGTTGGTGATTCAGAATCCAAAGGTGGAAGAAAAGATTTTACGCGAGATTTGCACGGTCTTGATGGAGACACGTGGCGCTGACATGGAAAAATGGACAGATGAGCCGTTGGGATTTGAAGAAGTTGACCGTTTGGTTTATCTCAAGGCTGCCTTGTCGGAGACACTAAGGCTGTACCCTTCGGTGCCAGAGGATTCAAAGCATGTGGTGAAGGACGACGTGTTGCCGGATGGAACCTTTGTTCCGGCTGGATCCTCGGTGACATATTCGATATATTCGGCTGGGAGGTTGAAGTCTACGTGGGGTGAGGATTGCATGGAGTTTAGGCCAGAGAGGTGGTTGTCATTGGATGGGACAACGTTCATCATGCATGACTCTTTCAAGTTTGTTGCATTCAATGCTGGTCCAAGAATATGTTTGGGGAAGGACTTGGCATACCTTCAGATGAAATCTATTGCTGCTGCTGTGCTGCTCCGTCATCGTCTTGCGGTGGTTCCTGGTCACCGGGTGGAGCAAAAGATGTCACTCACCTTGTTCATGAAAAATGGTCTTAGGGTTAATGTTTACAATAGGGATTTGAAGGGTGTTTTTGCAACTATACAAAATGAAAAGGAGGGAGAGATTCAGGGGAAAGTGTTGAATGATTTGAAATGCAATGGAACTTAGTGTGGTGTTTCACAATTCAGCCATTGGGGGCTGTAATTATAGAAGAGAGAACAGGGTGGAAAAAAAAAGAAGAGAAAAACAATAAAAATAACAGGGTATATTTTATTCATGGTATGTTATATAAATTTATTATAATTCATATGAGAATTGTCAATGGATTGATTTCTTTTATCGTAGGGTGGATGAATGCTTTCTCTCAGCTCATCTTGTAGAATCCTTGCAAATATTCATTTGTAATTCTTTATTTCTTCTTTATTTTCATGTTTCTATTTTATTTTTACTGCTTTCAAGACATTATTATGTTGTAAGAGGCTAAGAGCTAAAATCACATTTAACAATGTTGAATGATGATGTTCATAAAAGAACACCTGACGTTTTGATTGGATTTGAATGTCCTCTCTGGTTCATGTCCTAATGATGAAATGATAACAAGTGTGTCATAATCATATTGTGGTGGTATTGTTTTTTAGAGAAATATTAATTGTACATCATTTTTTATGTCCAAACACTATATTTATGCACAATTTGGATACTGTTTTTTTTTTGCTTTCTTCTCTCTTCTATCTACATCAAAAGTTATAAATATTTCATAACATGAACCAATGGTAAGAGGCATTGAATCAGAAAGAAACTGTGAGCCTGCAACCTATTTTCTCAGCTGAGTACGATGAGGCAGAGTTTTTCTTTTTTTGACAAGAATGATGAGACAGAGTTGAAAAGTCAAATAACATTGTACTCCTTATTCTAAGTATAAATATAAATAAGGTTGAATGAAGTTATAGGGGCAGAAATTACCCACAAACTATCTATACAGAAAGCATTTAGATCATGGGACAAGGCATGTTAATCCAAGATTTCTTTATGGTAAAAATATAGAAGCCTAGCTATTTGATCAAAAAATTGATAGTGACTCTTCTATTTCAGCAGGGTACTTATATGCTTCCAAGTGCATGACATATTTGGTCATCTGATTTTTGTTCCACCTTTACTTTTCCCTCTTTGAAAATCTCTACGGCTTATATAGCCTTACACCTTCCTTGAAATCGTCATAACATTCTTCATCAGTCAAGAATTTTCTCACCGGTTGAAAAGATATTCCAGACCAAAGTGCCAATTAAGTACAATACAACAGAGACTTTAAATACATCATTCCATGAACCTGCAACAACAGACCGGTTTTAAACAAACGAGCTGAACAAGAAAACAGTTTTGAATGCAACAAGTTAAGAATTCTCACCTCGTTGGAGTATGTATCCAGTTGCAGCTGTACCGAAGACACCGGCAAGCACTCCTGCGGTATTCGATAGTCCCAGCAACACTCCCTGGTATTATAAAATGGTTAGCATTCATATAGAAACATAATGGATAAATATAATAAAACTAGAACAAACTTGTATATAAAACTCAAGATTCCTTGCATCAAATAAACATGTTACTGACAATCAAAGCGTTAATGGTACTAGTTACTCGTGACTTGATGACCTCATTAATCATGAAAATAATAGATTGTGTAAGAATGATTTTGGCAATTATCATCAGGGCTGAGTGTCAACAAAATCCCCGGCGGTGCAGCTCGCAAAAAAGGTCACCATAATTAACTTGAGCAAGAAGACAGTAACAACTTATTAATATAGTCTTTAGCATGATCAATCACTTCATTGCTGTTTTTTTACATATTTTTTTCTATGAAAAAAGTTATAGAAACTTCTTATGTTATATTAGTCATGTAACAGATTATCAGTCCTGCTAAATGAATAATTAAAATAGAAACTCACAGCATAGCGTGGTCCAATATCTTGGTGATTGGAATATAGACCAGATTGTGAGAATGCATCACATCCCTGTAAAGAAAATAATAGATTGTGTAAGAATGGTAACGTGTTTTATTGGCATATACATTTTATATCAGAATGAATTAAGGAAGATATATATGTTCAAACCTGACTGCAAGCCATACACAATACTGCCATGGCAGGTGTTCTGACATTGCTTAGCTGTGTAAGAAAAAATGCAGGACCCAAAAACCCGATCGATTGCATGATCTGCCAAATAAAGGAAATAGTTAAAGAAAAAATATTTTAAGAAGTAAAAAAGGAACTCAATTCCTGTGTACATTGCCATATAATCAATATTTGCTTCCACATTTGGCAGTTAGTTGTAGTCTAGGGAAGCAAAATGTAAATTATTGAGCACACATATAATAGCTGTACAGCAGTTGGAAATGTATGAAAAAACATCAAAAACAAAAGTATGATTTGCTTGCCTTTCGAACAGTTGTTATGGAAAAACCTTTGCTCACAAGTGTGTCAGCTATCCAACCTCCTATATTTGCAAAAACAGCCATGGTTAGCCATGGGAGGACGCATAATAGTCCAGATTCCGTGAGGTTGAACTTCAGAACCTGAGAAAATAACACAAAGTTCATTCATCAAATTTATCTATTTCTATCTATTTGATTACATCACTGAACCGTTCAAGTTAGATCAAGACAATGACCACAATCTTGTGTGGACTTATCTAATTTGATAATATCAGCAATTGTAGTGAGGTAAATTTGCTTCACAGATCTTTAGAGAAATTACCAAGCGAAAATATAAATAGTTGTCTGCTCAATTTTGACATAGTTGAGAGCAAATGGTAAGATGTATCTTAACATCAAAGAGTTGAAAATAAAATCAACATTTTTATCAATGGACAAAAACTGCAGCCAATTGAAGCTCAGCTTGATTGAAAACAATGAGGAAATGTAAGGTATAAAATTCTACAAGTTTCATGAGAATAGGAGCAGAATTATACAGACAGTTGGATGAGTATGCCCCACCTTCACAGGTAGAAAAAATCTACATATTTTTGTGACTTTCATATAAAAAAAACTTAATGTGGTTTCATTCCTACTTGAAAATATATGAAATAGTATAAAAAGTTTCATCAAGAACATTCATATTCTAAAACCCATTTATCAATACCATACCAAAAAATAAAATTAAAATAAAATTGAACAGGTAAGTACCTGATTGTAGTACGTAGGCATCCAGGTTAATAAAATAAATGTCCCCCAATTGTGGCAGAAGTGAGAGACTATTAAAGCCCAGACAGGTGCTTTTGACAAAATCAATTTCCAAGGAATAACTGTCACAGGTTCTTTTGATACGTTGCCTCCAAGTATGAGCCTTTTCTCTTCATCCCCAAGATCTGGATCATCCTTTGGTGTGCTGTATGCCTGGAAGAGCCCAACAAAAGGAATTACAAAGTATCCCTCGCATTTATACATGCCATGGTAAAATGCCAAAAATATTGTACAAGACAACCTATTTACTCATGCATCCAGTCAAGGGAACACTAACTCGAATAGACATAACTTCTATAATTATTTATTGTTCATATCTCATATACTCAATCATATTGCTCATGGTGGATAAGTGTGCAGGTCGCTCGAGCTGACAAGTTCAGCGGTAACCTTGTAAATGGACCGTAGTATTTAAGCACAAGTTGTAATCTGTAAACTCTATGCTTGAATAATAGAAAGGTACAACCACCACTCTGTAGTTGGAGGTGTAAGCACAATTAGCCGAACTCCGTGATCAAATCTTGTGTGTTCTTTGCTTGTGTTTTTCGTATCTGTTTACTTTTAAACTAGGTTTGCTATTCTAACACATGTTATGAAACACTTTATGAGACAGTCCCTAACAAATCAGCACAAAACATGATAATACACTTCATACGGTAGGCAAAGTAGAAATGATTGAACTCCTATTAAAACATTTTCGCAAGCAGAAACAGATACAGTAGTGTATATCAATGAAACTGTGAAAGCTGACTTACGTTTCTCAACCACAAGGCAAACCAGATACTGCCAAGTGATCCAAATGAGTAGAACACAGATGGCCATCCAAATTTTTGGATTAGAAAAGGCGAGAATCCCAAGCCTGTGACAGAACCAAGGTACATGCCACTATATACTAGCGCAAGTGATCTGCTTCTCTCCGATACTGGAATCCACTTGGAAAGAATATTATTCATTGCAGGCATAGCAACACCCTGAAAACAAAAAATCAGAAAAATTTGTTGCCGAGTGATAAGAGCAAAAATCATTTCAATTACAGGCACCACATGACAAATATAGTACAGCAACAGAAATGACCAACCTCGCCAATTCCCATAAAGGCACGCATAACAAGCAGATACGGTAGCCCAAGTTTTGCAGCAATAGGAGTTAAAACTGTTGCAATTGACCACCATACAACTCCAAAACCCAGTACTAGCTTCCCACCAACTTTGTCTGCCCATATGCCACCAGCAATCTGAACCCAAATCTCATTCAGTCAGTTTAAAAGCAATATAATCATAATGTTTTATGTACAGTCGGTGAAATGAAAAGGCACTTTGAACATTAGAGCATGCTAGATTAGTACACGTTATGGCAGGTTCGACCAGCAGTATTACTTAAAATACTAGAAGATTTTTTATATGAAAGTATGAAACCGGTTTCTAGTTAAGTTAACTAATCTCGTGAATATCACTATATCAGTTATACCTGTGTGAGTAGATAACCCCAGAAAAAAGAGGACTGAATGAGGCCAACTGTTGCACTGTTCCAGTTGAACTGTTGAGACATTGGAAGTATTGCTATGCTCATATTTACCTATAAAAAAATAAAAATTAAAGCATATCAGTAAAGAATATCAGAAATGTTAGGTTAGTAATATTGTGGAAATTTAGAAACAAACGCCTGATATAGTTTGAGAAAAAGTCTAAATAATAACTTAAGTAAAACAACGGTAGAAATTTGAAAACAGTATTTGAAACTTGGCAGTTATATTTCTTTTTAATAACCAACATATACAACGAAAGGTGAAATGGCCTATTTTTTTGGTATAATTAGTTGATGGAATTATGAATCAAATTAGGCTACTAGGATCAATGATCAACTAAACACCTTGTCTCTATTCAAGTAACTAAACACCCTGCAGTGATAATCAAATGAATTATGTAACTGAACCATAAACTTAAGAAAGTGTTACTCACACGATCCATATTACAAAGCAGGAACGCTGTAAAACATAGCAGTACAATAACCCATCGCTTAGGAAACTGCTGCCACCAAGGAGATGTTTGAAGCAGATTTCCTTCCAGAAGAATGGCTTCACCAGTCCCATCAGTTGGTTGCAGCCTATCTATATCCGGTTCTGCAAATTCGTACTCCTCAGCCTTGTAACGAACATGAAACTTATTTGTTTTCCTTTGTTCAACATCGCTACTGCTAAAGGTAGATGAAGAAAGGTAACAATGACTTCTTTTGCAAGCCTTAAGTTGGAAGTTCGACCAGCGGCTGCAGTGTCGGGATAATGGAGAAAAAAGCTCCCTTTTGTTATCAGATGTTTGTATTTGTTTTGGTACTCTCTCTCCCAAAGAAGAATCAATATGAGAATGCATTGCATTTTGACATCTTGAAAGAGAATCGTTCGCTATCCAACCACCATACCGTGCAACCGATACACCATAAACCGAAATGCCTCCTCTTTGATGTGAGAGATCCTTTTGTGATCTATAAGAATTCCCTGCCAATACCAAACAATGTCTTAGATTTTCTTACTTTACAATAGGGAACAACAATCTATATAATGTAGTTCAAACTTCCATTTTTCAGAGACTGGTATAAATAATTTTATTTTTTTTAGTAATTAGTTACTCTGATGGGTCACAAAAATATGTATTTTAGTTAATAACCGTAACTAACATAACCGTCCATTCATACTTTCCTATCTATTCACAAGATAATATTAATTTTTATAATCTGTTTGCATTGTAAGAAAATAAAAATATATAATTAAAAAAATAAAGATGTTTACTTCCATTTCTAGAGTATAGTTACTAGTTACTACATTTGTGAGCATAAATTTGATTGCTATTAAAAACTTATTAGATAAAAATCTTATGAGTAAATATGCAAGTAAGAAGTGAAGTGTGAACCTGAGGAAATGAAAGAACCGAAATTGCGGTTGGAAATCAAACCGCTAATAGCCATTGATAGTAAGGAAAGTGCACACAACGCAACGGCGTCGTTTGTTATTGTTAGTGGAAAGGAAAGTGTTTGTTACTCTGTTTTTATCTATTCTTCTCTTCTGTGTGAAACAAGAAGAAGAAGAAAGAGGATAAGCAAATAAAGCACAGAAAAACACTCTATTTTGTTTGGTATTTCCCAACGACAAAAAAACATACTATTTTATTTTCTCTTTCTTTTATTTATTTCTGACATACTTTTTTTTAGAATATAAAATAAAAAGTTGATGTAGTTATTATTAATCTCAAGTTCTTTTTAAAAAATGTGTATGGTAATTTTTATCACATTTCAAGGGTTATTTTTAAAAATGAGTGGTGGACTTGAATTTTATTTTCATCTTCATCAGAATATTTTTATTCTCACATATTTCTTTAAGAATAAAAGCATGGGAAAGTGAATGTATTTTTCAACAAGTCAAAATGAATTATAATAACATTGACCGCGTAATCGCTTTAGCATAAGGTGTGTCAAAACAATCACGAAAAGTATAACAAGTCTGTCAAAAAATACAAAAAAAAGCTAACTGATGCCCAAACATATAAGTGGACTCGACCACCACAAATGAGTACCAAAAACAAATGTAGCGTTACTAGCTTTCAACCATCACAAAGAATATGATTTTACTTTATCTAACAGATGTGGAATAGAGTTTTGTTGGTTCTTAAATAACTTGTTATTTCGTTCGTTCCACAAAACCTAAATGCACAAGAGGCATATCAGATGAAAAAGGGATTGCCACATAATTAATAAATTGCAAGAAGTAATCTGAAATAACCTGAGAGTCTGCCATCAAATCCAAGCCACGCCCGCACCAACGGCCAAATAGCACCAGAAAAGTGAATGTTATTTTATTTATTAGAGTATTTATACCACAGAGTTAATTTTGTTAACTTTATAACAAAGATTAGAATTCGTATTTCAAAAAATAATTTTCACAAATAAGAGTTGAGTAATTCGATTAGTTTAAGTAAAAATTTAAGAAATTAAAAGAGTTAAAGGTCTCAAGAGAAAGAGATTTTGTAAAATATTAACAACTAAATATTCTTTAAAAAAAAACTAAATATTAACATTTATTACTAAAAAAAACCCCTCTAAAAGGTTAACACACAACAAGAGTGAATGGGTTTTATTTCTATGTCCTTATTCAAAGAACATAAATAAAAAATCTAAAATAAAATCCCAGTGTTAGTGTGGCGTTATAAACAGAGAGATGGGGAAGGTCTAGAACATCACACGTAGCACATCATCCTCTACAAAATATTAATTTATCCCTTCCTCCGGACGTGGAAGTGGCTTGAAAAGTGCTTTTACTTTTTTTTAATTATTTAACTAATTGTTTTGTCAACATCACTTTAAAGTGCATATAATGAAAAAATAATTGCCAAAATAGTGAAAATTCTAATTGTCGTTATTATTGTTATATTTTTCGTGATTTTTTTTTGGTTGAAAAACCTTTAGGAATTGATGGTATTTTCATATTCATGCCTGGAATATTCTGGTTCTGGACCATGGCTATTGTCAAACGTCAAAAGTGTCTTTGTCATTTTGTTTATTGAACCGTGGGAGATTTTATTAGTGTGACCAAAAAATAATTTTAGAGGTAGAGTTACAAAAATTATCCCTTGAAAAATTTGAAGAATTAGAAACTATCATATACCATTTTTTTTTGAGAGAAACTATCATATAACTTTTTTTTTAAGAGAAAAAATTGAAACGACTTGTGATGCGCACAACTTATAACCTGGAAACAAACTTGTTTCCATCGTGGCATTCATCATAACATTCAACCCTTCAGCCGCTATCAAGAATAAAAAAGGAGATAGAGGATATCCTTAGTGTAACCCTCTTTTCAACTTAAACTCGTTTGTCGGACTACCATTAACTAGTACTAATGATGTCGTCGTAGTTACACATTCCATAATCCACTTATGTCATAAAGATGGGAATTGAATTTTAACCATAACATCATCGAGATACCTCCAATCCACATAATCATAAGCTTTTTCAAAATCCACTTTCAATAAAATAAAAAATTGAAACGACGTGCATCATCCACCATCTAATTAGCTATATGAATCCCGTCTAAAATTTGACCGCCTTTGATGAATGGTGACTGTGACTTTGAAATAATGCTACCAATAATATTTCTTAATCTATTAGCTAACACCTTAGCCAACACCATATATAGGCATCCAAGCAAAGAAATAGGACGAAAATCAACAAGACGTTGAAGACTCTCAACTTTTAGAATAAGAGCTATAAAAGTATTGTTGAGCCCTTTTGTTAGTTTGCCACTCGGATAAAAATCAAAAAGAAAAAAAAATACATCAAATCATCTTTTAAATCCACCCAAAAATTCTTGGTGAACCCAAAATTTATTCCATCCGATCCACTACTCTTAAAGTTCTTGTAGTCCCAAATAGCGTGTTTCACCTTCTTAAGGGAAACAAGTTTGACTAAATCCCCTCTGTTCATTACACTCAAAGACTTAAAATTCAAATTATCCACCCCAAGTCGATCGACATTTCTAAACTTAAAATGAGACTCAAAATGATTAAATATAGTGTTTCTAATATTGACCACCCCTTTCACCCAAGTATCATTGATAGTGATCGTAATAATACCATTAGACCTATGCTTGGATGACAGAGAACTAAGTATGTGGGTCCCAACGACCTCATACTTCGTAAAGACTTAATGAGACTTGACAAAGATGCACAAAATCCATGTTTATGTCGCTACTAACTGTAGTAAAAATAGTGTTCATAACACATGCAACGGAATAAAGTTTGGATCTATTTTGCGCTTAAATTATAAAATTATAAATTAGATACTAAAAGTGTACCTTTGTATCAATTCTTGAAGCATGAAAAATTCTTCAAAGAT
>Ga0228710_1001437_pt1 | contig 35708 bp, 16 predicted proteins | sample MedpolnodulmetaG_FD_177995 | JGI IMG/M metagenome (GOLD analysis project Ga0228710, IMG submission 177995) | Root nodule microbial communities from Medicago polymorpha collected in Santa Monica, California, United States - pink nodules | ecosystem: Host-associated > Plants > Roots > Nodule...
ATATGAGGTAAGTAACCTTTAATGCTCAAACCAAATGAAAGTTCCTCTTGCATAAGATGTAGCCGTTCCAACTAAGGTTTGTGCAAATGTATGAAATTGCAGGGAAGAGAAGTATGAAATTGCATCAATGAGGACTTAAAAATTAATAAGCCATGAAATTCTTCACAAAGCATAACCCAATCTAAAACAAAATGAATTGCAGATGGCAATAAAAAGCTCTTTATGAAAACCATAAGTATATCCCTTTCGAAATTTATTCTCCAAAGTGGATAAAGAATTCTCAAATATTATATTACCATCAAGATTAGCCCATGCTATTTGCTAGAAACCAGTTGGTTAGTTTACATCAAAGTGTAATCCATCTTACTCAATTGATGCCTTTCAAATCACTCTATAGCTAAAAAATCTCATCCCAATCTTCTTTTAGTTGTCATCAACTTTTAGTTATTGTTAGAAATACAAAAGTTAGTATAGGATTGAAAAATAAAAATGAAAGAACAAAACAAATCTATTTAATCACATTCAAGGTCCCTCATCCCTGGCATCCTAACTCCATGGATTGACACCTAACAAATACAAAACCAATTTTAAGCCAGTGCCCCTGGATGAAATGAATCAAGTTAAATGAAACATTGTTACTAAAGATCATTGTTCAATGATGTAAAGGAATTAAAATTGATCATCTTCCAAAGTGAAGTGACAACTGACACCAATGCCATCAGTTTTTAAAATTAAATCAGAATAAAAGTGACTTTATTTACTCTATACATCAAGGAAAAAAAATCAGAAATGAGGAATAACTGTGTTACCTTGGTCATATTGCAAATTGAAAGAGGTATAACAATTAGTATTTATCGTGTCTGCATACAGATTCAGATAATCAACCTGAAAAGTTGGGGATAAATTTATCATTCAACATAGTTAACAAAAATATATTGAAAGAAAAATAGCACCTTCCACAAATGTATAATGCATCCCATCGAAATTAGTCACACCTTGACACACGTTCCTCCTCAATTCCTGCATACACATCACCTTCCTCGACGCCTGAACCAAAACCAAATCAAAAAATTTCAAAAGTCAAAACTCACAAACAGAACAATAAACAATGTGAAGATAGAGAGGGGATACTACCTCATCCAACAATTGAGCCTGAGAAAGAGGCACGTCGTCAGATCTTGAATCTTTGATTATCTGCTTGGGTGGATGATCTTAAACTACGCCGGGAAGGGAGGAAGGTTGCGGTGGGGGAAATGGGTTGAAGACAGGGAGTTGTCTTCGGTGGTGGGCCAGGAGGAGGGAGAAGATGTGGCTTTGCCGTCGAGTCATGAGAATAGGGATGAAATGAAAAGGAAACGGAGGAAGTGGTATCGATCCATTGGAATAGCAGAATGAATTGGAAAATGACATGCATTGTAACAATTGAGAATCAATTCTAAAAATGAATTGAAAATAAATTTCAAAATGAAAATGAAGAAGAAATAGATGGGACAGTTTGGAGAATGAATTCAAAAAGAAAATGGTAGAAGAGTCTCATACAAAATAACATGTGGAGTGTTAATTTTTTGTATGCTCAACGCTGGTCAGCTGCCCAATTCATCATGGAAATTAATTTTTGTCATTTACTATGATAACTAATTAATGGTAGCCGTTTAAGGCTGTCTCTATAGCTTTATGTCATTGAGGCGGCTTAGAGAAATAATTAAGGCTTTTTAATTAGGGTGGGATTAGATACACATGTAAAAGCTTCTTAAAGAAGCTAGGTTTATTTGTTAAGGAGGGAATTAAGGCATTGAATTAGGGTTAAACAATAGCTTAACCTTATAAGCTTTTATAATAATAATAATAATAATAATAATAATAAGAAGATAAATTGATCACCTGTTACAAGTCAATGAGTTCTCGTCTTAAAATTGATTTTGTCAAATCAAATTGCAGCATTTAACCAGACTAGTTTACACATTAACATCCAATTGTGGAGAGACATAAAAATAACATTAGTTACAAATTGCAACTAGTGTAGTAGTTATTTAACTTAGTCTTGGAGCAAATATTAAAATTTAACATAATTATTGTCAATCAGCCACTTAAGACTCCAGTTGTTAGAGTCGCATTTGTAAGCCCAGTATGCCCATCCAAATGTAGCTCGAGAGTATACCTCCACTTGTATCTTGATAAATTGCTGGGAATCTTTCTTTAAAGCATTCTTAACCTTCCAGTCACCACTCCATTCCCCTGCCAAATTCCATTGCAAAACATTTTGTTAGGTTATTGCATATGCTAATTATATTTTCTAAATTCAATTCAAATTCTAATGCATGATTAAATTTGGTAACTCTATAAGTGCTCTATGAGCTTTAAAACTTTCCTTGATCATATCATATGAGTCCTGAGAATTCAACTCACATAATTTATCTTTGCAAAAAAATATTCTAAGACTCAATTGTCTAATAATGTGTATGAAAAGAAAGCTTACCAACAAAGGTGAGGGGTCCATTAGATGTGGTCAGAGATCTAAGGTCAGAAGCTCTATGATATTTAATATAATCAATGTTCTGCTTCACATTCATGTTTGAGAACTGATCAGAAAATAAGTTGTAATAATGCACATCAATGACAACTCTATCAAAAGCTCTAACAAATGGTAGAAGCACTTTTGAGTCTCTATCGAGAGGGTTAGACATTATCACATAAGCACTTGACGTGTATTTCCTTACAGCATCATAACCTGCTTGATAATACTTTTTAAGGCTTCCCAAATCAACTCCTTGAGGCTCATTCATGAGTTGTATTGCAATTAGACTTGTTCTGTTGGCATATCTGCAGACCAATTTTGGAGTTAATATTATTCCTAAGGAAACATTAACTATTTTCTTCTAATAGTACATTTTTATTTATTCTATTTCAACTCACTTAACTTTTTCCACTAATAGTAAATTCAATAGTTTTCTTAAGAAATGTGCATATTTACAAAGACACTTAGCATGTGTTTGGTTGCGTGTTACATTAGATGCAGACGCGACTTTGAAGAATCAGCTGCATGGTAGCTTTCACATTACACCTTAAAAAAACTACGAAACCGACACCATTGATGATGTTAGTTTAGAAACACAGACGCAGAACCAACCAATCTACTAATATAAGATGGATGAAATAACAATTTTATGTCACATTAAAAGACTAATTTAACCACACAAATTAAGAATCAAAATTGGAATAATGTATGGTTAATGTTAGAAATAGAAGTGGGCCAAACTGAGTGGACATGAGTATTTTTGTAGAAGAATAAAACGGACATTTAATTGGAAACCAAAAAATGAAGGGGACATTTAATTAATGTGAATTAAACCTTTGAGCTAGGAAGTCTATAGTTGCCACAGTATCAGGAATGGAAGAATCTCCCCATTCTCGATATCCATCCCTTGTTGCACTATGAGCTCTTCCATTTTGTGAAGCTTGTGCAGCATGCAGGTCCACAATTACCTTCATTCCATACTTACTGCAATTACATTAATTACAAGTTGTTACTATAAGTTAGAACCATTGGTAGACAAAGTGAACTTTAAATTTCTATGGTAAATAAAATAGACTAAGGTATAGTAGGGCCTTAACTGTGCCCATGTGAAGGCATTGTCAAGTGTTTTCAAGGATCCTCCAACAAATGGCATAGGTGGTGTTGGGTCCTTAGCTATCCACCACCCCACGGGAATTCTGACTGCATTTAACCCATTTTCTGACATGAATCTGAAATCTTCTTCTGTTATATATGTCTTCCAGTGATCCTGCATCCTCAACACATAGCTCTATCAATAAATCAATTTGCTAGGTGACAATATGTTGAGTTGATCTAAACATTTGGCTTTGGATTTGGTGCAATGAGCAATCCATGCATTCAAGCAGTTAGGGACGTTGAATCGATAGAGATTGCATAGTCCATATTTTTAGTTTGATATTTCAATTTTTTTCTCAAAATATAATTGAAATTTGGATCATCCGATCTTGATATAATGGTTAACGAAGCACCTTGCATGCATGAATCTGTAGATTGTTGACTACGAAAAACCTATTCTTGCCCTCATCTAAATGTGATGATATTATAGTTTTTTTTTTATGATTCAACATTGCAAGACAAATTGCAATTGAGATTACTTCAGTAACAATCAACCAAATTGGGACGCGCGGCCAAAATGATAATTTAGTGCATGTAGTATTGATATTGAGACTCGTAGAATCACGGTTCCATCGTAATTTAATCAAGATCGTTGTTCATTTAAACATACACTTAAAATCTAGAATGCTGGCTCTTGTTCTTTTTCAAAAAAGACAATAAGGTATCTTAATTACCCTCATGATCTTGGAAGCTTTGTCTGGACCATAACCATTTGTAATTTGGTATTCTCCTTTTAGAATGGTGTCAGTCAAAACAGTCATTTTGAAAACAGAAGGGTCACTGTCCTCCCAACTGGATTCTTCATAAACTGTTTTCGTACTCACTAGAGTCTCTGATATGGCCTGATAAATTAATAAACGACAATATTAATTAAAAAGCATAGGAACATATATATATCTAAAAGCAAAATGATATCAAGTAATAAGGCCAAACAAACATAGCATTATATACCTGTAGAAACTGACCATTTGGTGCTCTTATTCGAACCTTGTTTGGATCATTATCATTTCTTACAATCTCAAATGTTTCCTTGTTTCCAGGTGAATCCAAATTAGCCACTAATTTGTTTTCTCCATTTTCATCTTCCAATCCCACAAATTGCTTATTAGACACTCTCAAATTAAATGATGTTTCATTCACCCTCCACAACTGTTACAATACAGACACAAATTAAATAAATATTTATTAAATTATACATGTGTATCATATGATTTTTTAAACATAGGAGAGGTGAAAACTCGGTAGTTAAGACAGAGTTCAAATCTCATATATGATAGTCTTAAAATGATTGGTGTCACAATTATTCATACTACTAATTTTTTTTTTTGGTGCAATATTTAAAATATTATTAATAGTAACGTTATTGGAAACTGACCCTGAAAGTTTCCCAATGGAAAGCTTTGGTCCTGTTAGCAACAACAATGGTTCCTCCACCATGTTCTACGCAGAGATACCTTTGCAATTTCATTGACATGAATTGCACATGAGTTCCATCCTGAAATTACCAAATAATTTTAGCTAGTAATATAATTTTCATTTATAAAAATAATAATGAAATGGAATGCATTGATAAAAGAACAAAATAGGATATAAAATTATTAATAAAGTCATAAAGATTAATTAGCATACCAAAAGATCATTGTTTTTTATTCCATCAAAGAGAGAAGGTTCCATCCATCCTTCAGTAACTAACCAATTTCCAAGGTTCACTGCTTTGAGTTGCAAATTAATTTTTTTGGTTTCAGCAGCATAAACATTGTGAAATAATGAGAGGTAGAAAACGAGCAAAAGGTTCACATAAAAGAATTTGTTGCACATCTTATTACACTCACAGTGTGTGAAGTGAGTGCTACACATGATGAGGATATATATATAGTTTATATAATCTAATTTCACATTTCACACTATAAATAATCACCCAAAAAAATTCACACAAGAAATATCAAGTGCCAAGCATATATGCATTTCACGTAATCTACTTGTTGCATTTCTGGTATCATTCACTAAGCAAAGGATATTGCAGGTTTAGGTAATTAAGAAACAAATTTGTACAACGACGTGACATTTTAAATTTTGGTTAGTTATGTTATGAATGAGATGAGATGATAACTTTGTATCTATCATATGTATACTTCTTAACTACTAGTAATTCCTAATATTCATGTAACGAATTTTCTTACAACGTTAGGTCCAGGGTAAACATTAAGATTAAATATAAAATTAGTGTAAGGAAAATGGTATTGTATGAGAGCTAGAGCTTGCAAGTGGCAATTGCTAAAGACTAGATGTGTCAATTCCATTCTACAGAGAATTTTGTTCTTAAATCCAGTGAAAGATAATTGTATCTTTTTAATCTTTTTCCACTTTTTGTTGTGATGGATTGATGGTTTTTAAAAGCGATGGTTAAATTGTCTTAAAATAAAAATATTATAATTTGACAATTTATTCAGTTGATCAATCATCAAAGTTTGAATGCTTTTTTGTTTGTGTAACTCTTATGATTTGATTGATATATAAAATCACAACAAAAATATAGGTAGGAACGGAAAACAAACGGTGCAAGAAAACTTCCCAACAATATGATCAATTGTGTAGACTGAGGAGAGAAATCTCAGTATGTGGAGTACAGATTTCATGAATATTGTGTCATAAATCAACCTTAAGTCTATTAACATTCATTTAGACTGCAAAATGTAGGAGATCTTGTGTTGGGGAATCTTGTAAATACATAAACCTAAAAATAAAAGATGAAGATATGACTATTGGTTTGTGTGAACTGAATGCAATAGGGATAACCGTCAATCCGTTTCAAGATATTTTGGAATATTGAAAATGAATCACACATTCACTTCAAATGTATTGATCAAAATTTAGTTTTTAAACCATGAATTTTCTCAAATAATCTTGTGTGCTAGAGAAAAGAGAATTTTTTTTTGTTGAGAATCTAGCTCTTAAAACATGAATTTTCACATACTTCTTACTTGGGAGTAAAAGTGCATTTAACTAAAAAAAACAATGCAGGGGAGAATCCCGATCTATAAGAGACATCAATTTCTTACTTATAATTGTATATCAAATAAACAAACAAAACTTCACATAAACAATAATCAGATTGAATTTATTGATCCCCTCAAAAGAGATCCATATTTATTGATTAAAACATATAAAAGTTGAATATTAGTTTTGTTCATACTTTTTATCACCACTTCTTCATTTTGGTTCTTATAGTTATGGAGGTTTCTTGATTTAAGTCCATGTAAATTTTTTTGTTTGAGTTTTGTCTCTGCAAATTCATAAACAATTGTTTTTAGTCTTTAAAATCACATTATTGGACCGCATGTCATAATTATACTAAACAACATATAACCATGGGGATTAAAAACAATTGTTTTTGAATTCGTAAGGATTGAACTCAAAAAAAGAATATTACAACTAAAAATAGAAAGCAATATAATTGCAGTGTCGATATCATAGTTAAGCCTATAATTATCTTCCTTTTATTTAATCCATTTTACACTATTCTCACTCATGTCAGGATGTCACCACCAAAAGTCCAGAAGGGTCCCGAGAGAATATGTTTTTCGTAAAAAAAAAATAAGAATTAGCTAATTTGTATCTTAAAGATATAAGTTATGGATAAAAAAAAAACTAAAACATAAGTTTTGTATTGAAAAAAATAAGTTTATAACCTTTCAAGATATTGAATGCACAATTTATAAAATTTATTTTTTATATTTGACTTTTAAATTTGTGCCTTAAGACATAAGTTAGCATTTATAAAAAAATAAAAATGGAGTCACGTGAAATGACATTCCAACTGCTCTATTCTATTGTATCTATTCGCGCAATGAAAGAAAGCCTTTACTCTGTCTCTCACCTGTATGGCTATGTCATTGTGTCAGCCTACCCTTCATAGTAGATGACCATTTGGAGAATGATTTAGCTATACTCTCAGATGTTTGATACAAGGCCCAATTTGGATGAGTGTGCATATTCACTCTAATCCTCTGTCCTTGGGACGGACCTCGGAGGCACCGCAGGAATTTTATTAAACTTAGATTAGTAAACTAATAAAATTATCCAAGTAAAAAAAAAGGTTAAATAAGGTTACTATATTTGATTAAAAATTTAACTCAGATGCATCAATTTGTTTTTTTTGTATTTATATCAGAGTAGTATGTGCTCGTGCCACCGAAGATAGACTCATACAAGAAATACACGATTGCAACACCACGGAAAAGAGAAATACGTGAGTGTCGGATAGAGATGGAACGTCTTAAAAATCTGAAAACACAACCGAGCGAATTTAACTGCCCATTGTCCACGAAAGACCAGACAGCAAGAAACCAAAGATGATTTTATTTTTTCTTTTCCTTCGATTTAACATGTTTTTACATATTTTTGTAACCAATCTTATATTTTTTAATTATTCAAAACTAGCTCCCAATCCTCTCAAAAAAACTAGCTCCTAATGAGGAAGTGCCACGGGTAGCACTTAGATGATATTGAGGTACCAACCAAAACATCACAAGTGACTTTCTTCTCTTTCTCTCAAAGATTTTTTTGTTTTTTTTATATATTTGTGACATTGTGGTTGACAAATGTCACATGACATTGTCACTGTAATGTCACTCAAGTGCTATTCAAAATGCACCGGTCCATGATCACTTATCTTCCTCCTCTTCCTAAATCTATTTTGGAGAATTTCCCATGCATACTTTTAATCACCAAAATATAACGTCACATAGAAAATATTTGATAAGTTGAAATAGAAATCTGACAAAAAGAAATAAAGTGTTAACGTTTTGATTTAAGAAACCAAAAGTGCATTTTATTCTTATAAATATAACGTTTAATAGCAGTTTTCGTCCCTAATCTTTACGAAATTGCGATTTTGCAACTGTAGCAGTGTTGGCCTCCAGACCAATTTTTGGTAAAAATAAAAATAAAAAAAATTACACGTGGCACCTCATTTAGGGTGCCACGTCAGCGTAAACCGAGTCAAAATTGGTTTTGGGGGCCAAAACTGCCACAAATGAAAAACTTATGGGACGGTTTTGTAGTTTTTTTTTTCTTTAAGGGGTCAAAATCACAACTTTAAAAAAGTTAGGGAGCTAAAACCACTATTAAGTCTAAATATAATAAGGGAGTGGATAAATTAAACTAAAATATGAACACAATAAACTTTCATCGTAAGATATGAACACAGTAAACTTAAATTCTATCTTGTATTTCAGACATTTTTTTTGAGGAACTTGTATTTCCGACATAGTAGATGACATGCAAGATAGCATTGTAGTGTAATCTTTTAATATCATGAGTATTTGTTGTTATCACAAGTTCGTCAGATAACAACAAATACTTCATTAGTTTTAAAATGAGTGTCACTTTAATAAAAAAAATTGTTGTAAAATGAATGTCACTTTAACTAAAAAAAAAAATTTCAAAATGAATGTCACTTTACATTTTCAATACAATTTTAATTTTTTTTCTTCAAACTTTACCCTTAATAAATACTCAAACTTTTCTTTCGCACAATTTTCAAAGCAACTTTAAGTTTGTATTTTTCTTATAAAATAAGGATAGTTTAGTAAAAATGTTATGTCTAATGATTATTTCATTATATTTCTTAATCTGTGTGTCAAAACTTTAAACGACATTTATTATAAAACAGAGGGAATATCTAATTTGAGCAATCCAAAGGTCATAAATAATCAAGAATCCATGTGTATTGTAATACTAATACATGTTGGCCAAAGCATATTACACAGTTATTAGCTTGACACAAACTTTAACCTCTCAATCCAACACTTATAGATTTGTTAGTGAAGGTTTGACAATAATGTCCTAGGTTTAAGTGGACACGTGAGTGAGTTCCATATGAGTATACTCTAACTCTAGTCCGGAACAATGGTCCCTCCAACCTTGCTATATGATTTGTAAAAGCAATTGATCACGGAATGGGGAGACAGTGATATGAACCAGCTGGAAACAAAGAGTAACTGATAGGTAAAAATGCAGTCCACTCATGATCAAGTTGATAAAGAAATAGAAAGGGGTAAAAGTGAATTTGGCGTCAACGATCTAAGGTAAAAAAAAGGATAGAAGCTCTCCGTACTAAGCAATCTCTGGCAATGGTCATTGTTAGCTCAAATCAGGAACAGAGTGAGAGTAAAGTCAAATTTGATTCATTTATGGGACTTTGATTGAGACCATCCCCTCCCTCCAAACCTTTTTCCCTATAACACAATGTTTTTTCTTTTGCTCTCTTTGTTCTTTATAATTAACGGTCCTTTTTATTAAAGGAATCTTTCCCTGCATTCACATCCTGATTTTACGCTTTTTTTAAGGTCGTCTATGATCTACAGTATAGACTGTGTCTCACCTCATGCCTCATCCATTGGAATACGTAAAATAATATTTAAATAATACATTATTGTTCCATGCAATTCAATGCAACATTTTTATTTATTTTTCTCCCTCATCTAGGACCTGTTAGGTATTTGAGTGAGTGTTCCCTTGTTTTATTATCTTCAACATTTGTTATTTAGTTCAAGTCAACAAAGGGTGAATTGTTGAAGACTAGTTAGGATGGACATTCGTTCACATAGAGGTGGTAGAGAGACGAGTCCAGACCGTGCAAAAATATGTAGGATGAAGCAAAAGGTGAAGGCCATTAGAAAAGTACAGGTTGTTTACTATCTCTCAAGAAATGGCCTATTGGAGCATCCACATTTCATGGAAGTAACCCTTTCTCCTAATCAACCTCTCCGTTTAAAAGGTACTCTACATATTCATATGTAGCTGCTGGTTTGCGATATTCATAATGCATTAGTAAATTTAATTTTTTTGGTTTTTGTTTGTAATTTGAACTTGATGATTAAAGATGTATTTGATCGGTTGATGGCGCTGAGAGGAAGTGGCATGCCTTCTCAATATTCATGGTCTACTAAAAGGTAAACTTATATGTTTTTGGAATCTACATTATTATTTACACTTGATCCTAATTGATTAATATCAGGAACTATAAGAGTGGATATGTGTGGCATGACTTAGCACTAAAGGACATTATACATCCATCAGAAGGAGGAGCAGAGTATGTACTTAAAGGATCTGAACTAGTTGAAGGATGTTCTGGTTAGTTTTAGTACCTTTTCTCTATTCACCTTACGCAAAATCAAAAGAATTGGTCGTTAATTTAAAAATGGTGATTGCAGAAAGATTTCAACAGCATAACTTGAGTGATAAACAACAACCAATTCAACAACATCCAGAACAGAATTTCACAAGTTACAGAAATTCAAAGAGCAAGGTAACATTAAATGGAAATTGTCAACAGAAATTAGAGAGTAATGAAGATGAATATGAAGAGTATGAAGAGGAATTATTAGGAGATGGAGAGAAAACAAGTTACACAAGCTCAACAACAACACCACATTCTCGTTGCTCTAGGGGTGTTTCGACAGAAGAACTAGACGAAGTAGTTATAACAAATTCCACTACTACCCTCGCTGAGAAAATGAAACAAAGAGAAGAAAGGAGGGTCAAAGACAGTAATTATCCAACCACGTCAGCACCAGCACCGTCGAGTCGTTACTCTGTTCTGCTGCAGCTGATAGCGTGTGGAAGTTCAGGTGCGGAGATGAAAGCGAAGGAACAGGAAGGGAGGTTGAGCAATGTGGGGACCACAAGCAAGAGAAGGGAGAGTGTAACAGGGAATTTGCAGAGTGAAGAGAAGGAATACTTTAGTGGGAGTATTGTGGAATCCATGAAAGCGAACAGGGTTGCTTTCCAAGCTGAACCTGTGCTCAAGAAATCTAATTCCTATAATGAAGAAAGGTACGTTTCTCATTACTTTTACATTTTAATTTAATCCAAAAAACTTTTTAATTCATTTTTCTTACAGGAGAAGCAGGCTGGGGATGGATGAGGTGAATGTGAAGGAAACAAAAGGGGGAGTCAAAGAGAAATGCATACCGCTTATGAAATCATCCAAAGAGAGTAAGAAATGATGGTGAACCCAACAGTGAATGATGAATCTCTAGTACTATTCAAGTTGACTAGTTCCCCTAGCAATTATAGGTTGTTGCATGTAATATAAATCCCGCTTCCATCTTATTATTACTTCCCTTTCCCCCTTAATTCACAAAATTTATTTTTGACATATGTCAATCAATCAAACTAAGAAAGAATAGTTTTAGTAGAATATGCTTTTCAACCAACATATATGTGATTCAAAGGACATGAAAATTCAAACCTTAACTCATTGTAAGAGCAATTTGATCACATTAATTTTGATTTTATTTACAAAGAATGTTGTGTTAATTACTATCGTTCTTCATTGAACAATTTGAATAATGAATGAATTCTATATACAATATACAAATGAATTTTGGGCGCTGTCATCTTGTGCAACCATATCTTTCTTTCAATCTTCCAACTCAACAAAACGTGAGGCAAAAGACACTTTCATAAGGTAATCTTCAATTGGTAGAAATAGAATATGCTATTTTCTGAGAACCGTGTCTATCTTGGTAATTCTTCATCACCTAAGCAATGAATGAGAATGCTTTAATAATTGTTGTAGTGGTGGTTGTCCTTGCGCTTTACACAACAATCCCTTCATTCTTTCGGCCACCTAAGTTTCATAATCATTGTTAGCACCTCATTGTTAACAAGAGATTAATTTCTACGTATCAAATATTTACATGATGAAATCTATTTAGATGCGTGTGTAAAAAAAAATATTATAACAACTATTGAATGTAAACCAAAATACTATGCCAAATTGATAAATACCATTCCCAAACTACCCCTAGCATAGGGAACCGTCCTTTGATATGAAAATGAAGCAGGGGGAGATTTTCTACTTGTGTCTTCTCTGCATGGTGATTTCCCATTTGTTCTGCTTCTTGTCATAATGCTGGAAGAGCCATACCATTTGCTTTTATCAATATGCAACGTGTTTGGTAGTGTAGATTCCTAACATTACCAGATAAACCATAACAAATATTGAGAATCATTCATTTGTTTTCAAAGGTAATTAGTAATTAGCAGAATTGAACATTCATGGAGATTAATTTATTGCTCACCAGAAACAACACTGTTGCACAGTGCTTAACGACTTCCAAATTCATCCGAACATCATCTAGACTCCTGTTTCAAATTAATCATAAAAAAATTTCATATCATATCCAAATTTTACATGGCACATTATAATCATTAGCACTAAAATTAGGTTATACTTATTAAACACCTTACGCACAACTTATTTGAACTTATCTTATGTTGTAAGTACTTGTTTAACCATTAGATGATAACCTAAGAATAAGATTTTGATATTGTAATTTTAAGGGACGGAGTTCAAATTCCCTTGATGATTACGGTTCTAAAATGACCATAAGTATCACTTTATTTTGTAATTATTTTCTCCTTCCTCAATTTATTTTTAAAAGTACTTGTTTTAAAAAGTTCATTCATAGCATTATACGATAAGTACTTAAATATTAATTAAGTAATACCTGTGTTTTTGTTGCCCCAAGCCAAAATAAGAAGCCAATGTTGCCATCTGCCCATAAATATAATAGAGTTAAGAACTTGAAATTGTGAGGAATTATGAATCACTTGCTTCTATATATTCTTGATACTTGACATACCTTCATATTACCAGCTCTTCTTCCAAATTTCTCAGTTAGGACCCCTAAAGAATCAATGATTCCAACTGGTACAGGTGCTGGCCTATTGATACCATCAAAAGCCTCTTTGATACGAACACAATCAAATCTTTGAATGTTATGACCAGCCCACACCCTTCCATTCAAGATACTGAATATCTTCTCTGCAACATCTTCAAAACATGGTGCATTTTTTACAGCTTCACGTGTTATTCCATCGCTTCTGCTAGATTTCATTGGTGCAACGGATAAATCTTCTGGTCTTATCAATGTTGTATAGCTCTCGATTTCGCTGAGTTTATGTGCACTAACTACAATTGCGCCGAATTCTAGGACCCAGAATCTTTGTCCAATTTTCTTTGGCACATTAGTTTCCAAATCAAAGAACACAATTTCAGGTGCATGTAGCTCAATATTGCATGAATTAGAGACCTCCTCCATTATAAATGATTATAAGCTTAATTTTCTATATAATTGTTCTTTCTTAATTCCCTTCAATTTGGTTTCATGTATTTAGTATTTATAGATGAGGTTTAGCTGGTAGGTACGTAATCCTTTGGAACAGAAAAACACATGTTAGAAGAAACCAACGAAATTCTTGTTTGTTAAGGTTGTTGTCTCCAAGTTGAAGTCACTATGCATAAAGGGGAAGGGGCTTCTTAGCTTCCAGCTAGATAGCTGGGGGGAATATGTAACATGAAGAATTAAGATTCTCTTTGCTTCTTTCATATTATTGCCTCTTGAATAGGAAACTTGCAATGAAAACCTTAACCTTACCCATTGGAAAACTTGCGTGTTTGTTGGACTTAGATATGTCAAGCAGCTCCTCCTATGTGGGAATTTGATTGATTCTATGCCCAAATAAGCATATACTATGCTGCCACATATTATGTCATTTAATTAATCCATGTATTTATGTCCCCAACGGATGGTTTTCTATATGCGTTGTAATTTCGGCTTATGCTTTCAAGCCTATCTAATCTCTCTCGAAAATTGTTTTTTCCAAACATTGAAAACTTCATATTGACACATGTAAATAACCTAAATGCCTCCAGCGGTAGTTAACTACCATTGGCAAAACCGGCAGCAGTTAACTGCCGTTGGAGCTAGCGGTAGTTAACTGTCGTTGCTTTTTCTCCCCAAAAACCAGAAAACACATACCTCCTATTCACTCATCATCTTACCTCACCATTACTTAAACTCAAAAAATCCTCATTTCAAAAATATTTTGTCAAAATCTTGGTTTCAAATCACTGCTATGACGTTTCTACACACAATATGCATCAAAGAACAGGTATTGCAAGTTTTAACTCGTTTACATTTGATTCGTTTTGCTGTTTTTTTTTTTGTACTGTCACGAACTTGAACGGTAGTTAACTACCGTTGGGAAGTCAGCGGCTGTTAACTGCCGCTGGACACTTAGAAAAATTTGCAAATGGCAGTGCTACTGCCTAATTTTTTTTTTTCAATTTTTTTTTCTTTTGTTTTTTTTATTTGTTTATGTTATTATATGATATTAGATACATGTTTATTAATTAGTTTAGCAATTATATGTTGTTTATTTATAGATATGGTTGAGAATGTGGATGATGATCCGGGTGATCGAAAACTTAGTGTTGTCGATTCTGTTAAGGTTGAAGCTCCCATTGAGGTCGAAGCTTCCGTGAAGGTTGAAGCTTTCGTTAAAGTTGAGGCTTCATGCGTCAATTCCGATGTGTGGAAACTTCGTGACAACGAAGTGGACACAACTCATTTCTTTTCGACCTGAGATACATGGAAAGATAAAGACGAATTGCTCGATTGGGTTCATCGACAAGCAAATAGGGCTGGATTTACGGTTATCATTAGAAGATCTTGTGAAGGTAGAAATGTTATGTTGGAGTTGGTTTGTGAACGGAGCGGCGAGCACAAAGTACCAAATAGAAAAGTGAAGCATGAAGAGACGGAATCAAGAAAATGTGGGTGTTTGTTCAAGGTGCGTGGATATGTCGTCAGGGAAGACAATGCTTGGAAATTGGCTATTCTTAATGGCGTTCACAACCATGAGATGGTGCCGTATGTAGCAGGGCACCTTCTTGCCGGAAGATTAATGGAGGACGACAAGAAGATTGTACATGACTTGACCAATTCTTCGGTGAAACCAAAAAATATTTTGACAAATTTGAAGAAGAAAAGGAAAGAGTTCATGACAAATATCAAGCAAGTCTACAATGAACGTCATAAATTCAAAAGGGGGTGACTTGACAGAGATGCAATATCTAATCTCAAAGTTGGAAGAGAATGGATATGTTTATTACATTAGAGAAAAATGTGAAAGTAAAACTGTTCAAGACATATTTTGGACTCATCCAACGTCGGTAAAGTTGTTTAACAATTTTCCGACTGTTTTGATAATGGATTCCACGTACAAAACCAACTTGTATAGGATGCCATTGTTTGAAATAGTTGGAGTCACCTCAACCTATTTGACATATTCGGTTGGTTTTGCATTTATGACGTCGGAGAAAGAGGATAACTTTACTTAGGCTTTGCAAATGTTGCTTAAATTTCTTGAACCAAATAGTGATATGCCTAAGGTGGTAATGACCGACAGGGACACGAGTATGATGAATGTCGTAGCAAATGTTCTCCCCGATAGTAGTGCAATACTTTGTTATTTCCATGTTGGCAAAAATGTTAGAGCAAGAATCGTCACTGATTGCAAAGTTAAACAAAATGATGTGGTAGTGGATGGGCAAAAGAAGATTGTCGACGAGGCGAAGCATAGTATGTTAGTTAATACCATATTTGATGCATGAGAAAAATTGGTTGAATCTCCTACTCAAGAGTTATATGAGGGTAATCTAACGGAATTCCAAGATGCTTGTAAGGATTATCCAAAGTTTCTTCTCCATGTTCAAGAAACCATTTTCAAGCCTTTTAAGAAGAAATTAGTGAGGGCATGGACAGACCTTGTGTTACATCTTGGTGCAGGACCACGAACAGAGTAGAAGGAGCTCATGGTGTGGTGAAAGAATATTTGTCCACCTCCAAGGGTGATTTGGGTACTTGTTGGCAAAAAATAGATGAGATGTTGGCAAACCAATTTGGGGAGATACAATCATCGTTTGGTAGGAGCGTTACGATCTTGGAACATCGATACAAAGATGTCACTTTGTACTCTGGGTTGGGGGGTCACATGTCTAGACAAGTCATGAACTTTATTTTTTTTTTGGAAGAAGAGTGTGTTAGGAAAACCTTGTGCATTGACAAGGGAACTTGCAGTTGTGTTATAAGGACGTCATATGGCTACCTTGTGCATGCTTCATTGCTATGAAAATCCGTCACAACAAGCTCATTCGATTGGATGAGATACACCCGCATTGGCATAAGTTGTATATGGGTGAAGAAGAAAGTAATGAAGATTTGTTTTCGGTCGCAGAGGAGTGGAGTGGTATTCAAGAACGTCTCAAAAGAGTTTCGTTCCAAATGAAACTAGAAATCAAAGAGGGTTTGCGGTTGTTAGCGTTTTCGGAGATCACAATGTTGTCACCACCTCCAAGAAAGGTACAAACCAAAGGAGCAAAGAAAAAAAATCAAATCTACACCGGAAAGTCAATCTTCACCATGAAAAAAATCTTCACAACCTAAAAGAAAAGGTGCTCGCATTGGCATTTCTCCGGTTTCGGTTCCTAAGCCTAGCTTGGTTTCTCAAAATTATGATCCATCGAGTCCTATGTATTACATGCCAAAATTACAGGTAAAAACAGGCCAAAATGGCTGGAAAAACCATTGCAGATTGCACTGGTTCTGTTTACTGGTGTGAACGGAAGTTAACTGCCGCTGGTTCCTTGAGCAGCACTTAACAGCTGTTGGGGGCTTTTAGGTAAATTACTAATGTCATTGTGAACTTTTGTATGTCAAAAAAGCAATTTTCATCTCTTTCATGCCTTATGGGCTCTACCAAATACAAAGTGGGCTCACATTCCCCTCTACCATTGTTGAGTGAGTATTACTTTTCCCACCCTATGCCTTACTAGCGCGCCCTGTAATTTTTCCAAAAATGTCCCTTTGAAGTATGGATTACATAATCCGGACGAGTTTGGATTTCATAATCCGGACTATGCTTATGTGTAATCAGCAATCATAATCTCTCCCATTTCAATAATTTTGTATTTTGCTTTTAAAAACAACCAAAAAAAGGGTCTATTCATGTCAAATAAAATCATAAAAACACAAGGATGAGAGTTAGGAAGATTAATAGTGTCCTTTAAATGACTATTCATGCTACAAACATGTTTAGAATTGGTGTTGGTGCTGTCCGGATTACGTAATCCGAACTGCATCAGCACCATGAAAGAAAAAAAAGGTCTAAACGATGAAATTTTGGATTTTGAGTGCGGAGCCCCGTATGAAGTCTCTTCTAAGGGAGCCTTGATCATAAAAATACAAGGATGAAAGCTAAGATTAATATTGTCCTTAAAATGACTAACCATGTTATAAACATGTTCAGAATTGGTGCTGGTGTTGTCCGGGACAACACCAGGGTGTTCAGATTCTATAATCCGAAAAAATCAAATAGAGCATCCTTTTTTTTTTTGGGATTTTTGGATTTTTTCGGATTACAAAATCCAAATTGGTGAAAAACTCATTTTTTTCACCCTATTACAAAGGAAAACACCAATCCGGATTTTAAAATCCAGATTGCTCAAGGGCATTTTCGGAAAAATTACAGGGCGCACTAGTAAGGCATAGGGTGGAAAAAATAATACTCTTGTTTAATATAGTTATTTTAAAAAGTAAATAAATAAATAATTGGTTTAGAATGTCCAAAAAAAAAAATAGATTTAGAAATAAACAAAAATATATATTATGTACATTTAAGAATAATTAAAAACTGAATTTAAATAATTTATTTTGTTTAAATAGTGAAGTATAATCATATTTAAAATAAAAATATAGGTCTATTTTAATTTTTTTTTGTTGGTGTGGTTAAGAAGATGCAGATAACTAAGTGTGTGTGTTTGATTAAGAGTATTAGTATCATTTAGTGATAATAAAGATGCTACTCAACAATATTGTGTTTCACTACGTTCTACTTTTATTTCAATCTTGTATGAATGTATTTTTTATTTCCATTCCCTCTATTATGTATTGAATTTACACTTGATGTTGGTATCACCTTTCCTTTGCTCCTCCATTGTAATCTGTAACAAACAAAAAAGGGAGGGAAAAAAAATGGCCAACTTTGTGATCTTAAGTTATTAATGACAGTTGCATTGCTTTATTTGTGAAAATAGACACAACCTATTATTTTCACCATAAACGTAAACATATTACACACAACAAACCCAAAAATAAAATACACACATGACAACAAACAAACTCAACAACATATTAAACAAGTGCAGCTGATGTAAGAGGGATGAGTGCTTTCTTAATATTCTCTACAGCTGCCTGTAGGGTGGGAAAGGATGCCGCATAAGAGATACGGATGCAAGTATCGTCACCAAATGCACTCCCTGGAACAAGTGCTACCTGTAGACAAAATGTTATGAGCTACGTAGCACCAACACTTCATATTGAAGGTCATTCTGCTTTTAAAATACTGCTAGTATACCTGGCCTTTATCCAACAGATATCGACAGAGAGACTCGGAATTCTCAATTTTACCAAATCCCTCGGCTTCTCTTCCATAATAGGAGCTGAAATCAATGAATAAATAAAATGCCCCCTGCAAGAGAAAAGAAAGTATATATTTGAGTAAAAAAGCAGACAGAAAAGTGACAAAACATGGAGAATAACTATTAAAGGAACAGGCAGATAAACTGGATGAATTTGCACCTGTGGTTCAGATATTTTAACACCATCAATTTCGCTAAAACTTTTAACCAAGTAATCTCTTCGTTCTCTAAATGCTTTCACCATGGTAGAAACAGCCTCCCCACCAGCATAGCCTAGTCCTAATGCAGCAACTCCGGCTTTCTGGGATATACTACTAGGCCCTGAAGTGAACTAAATTCAATAAAACGAGTCAGCTACTAAAGACTACATATAATATCGAGTAACCACAGTATCCCAACTCAGACAGAAATCAAGTCAAGATGATGCATAGAATAAGGCTGACAAATGTGGCGAGTCAACATACCTGACTTTGGATCTTTCCGACTGCTGTAATAAAATGCTTCGGGCCAGCAATATATCCAAGCCGCCAACCCGTCATTGCAAAGGCCTGCGGTAAAACAGTTTAAAATCATCAGGATCAAATCTGGAGACCATCCATGCTTATTTCATAATCTATAACCATATTGTGAAATGCAGCATAGCTTTGAAGAAAGAGAAAGGAAAAAGTAGTAACAAATATTCTTTTTTGAGGATCCCTCGATACCATTATGATAGAAAGAGAACATGACATACAAACTAACCTTAGAAAATCCATTCACGGTTAGAGTTCTGTTCCACATTCTGGGTAAAGATGCAAAGCTTGTATGTTTTGCTGGGGCATATATTATGTGTTCATAAATTTCATCAGAGATAACCTGCACAAAACAACTATTAAGATCTTAAGAGGAACTACGATTCAAGTTGAATACATTGAAGCACTTGCGATCTCATCAGAGATGTATAACTTTACCAGAAGCCTCGGGTGCTTTGCTACAATCTTGGCTATCTCTTCAAGTAAATGCTTAGGATAGACAGATCCTGTCGGGTTAGATGGTGAACAAAGAATAAGTAGTCTTGACTTTTCAGTAATTTTGGACTCAAGGAGTTTGGGATCTAAAAGGAAATTATTGGATATTGACGTTGGAAGAATCACAGGTGTTGCATCAGCCAACCTTGCCATTTCTGGGTAACTAACCCAAAATGGAGCTGGAATTATGACCTGAAAAATTCGTATAAAAAATTCAAATCCATCATAACTAAAAAAAATTCATAATAGCTGTCCAAAGCCAAATTTGACATAATTTTGTAAATGAAGATATATATATATATATATATATATATATATATATATTAAATATATATAAAAAAAATGTAATAACTAATAAGTAGTCCAAAACCAAACCAAATGACATCATAACAGTGCAGTTGCTTTTTTATTTGTTTAAATTTACTGAGCAAAAGGCTTACAGAATACAAAATTTATGATAAATAATAAATTGATGATAGAGTGAGTAAAAATGATTAACAGAGATATAAGGATTTTACAAACATGGAAGGTCGGTTACAGTAACTTTTGAACAGATAAAGGCACAACACAGTAAGTTAGATAGATTGTATGCTAATAGCCTAAACATCTACGGCAACCAGAGTAGGGGTGGACAAGATTTCCATAACCGGCCCTATCCACCTGACCGAAAAGGCCCGTATGCATGCGAGTGGGTCTGTTCGGGTCACACGGGTTGTTGAAAATGGGTATAAGTGGGTCATTCGGATGGTTGAAATCAAAACATCGAAACCCATATCCGACCGATATGTAGATTTATTATTATTTTTTCCGGTGTTTGGTAGACTAGGATTGATATAAAAACAAATTTTTCTCATTTCTCAATCACCTTTCTCTCTCTGGAATTACCAGCTGCTCTCACGTTTCTAAACCCAAATCATCCAAACCGTAACCCATCGTGAAACACCGATAATCTGGACTGATCTCTGAAATATGATATGTTACTCAATCTCTTCTCCTTTCTTCTCTCATACTTGGATCACATTTCATCATCTCTCTAACTTCTTTTTTGTCGTTGACATCTAGAAGGTTCTCACAACTCTTAAACTTCCAATAAGAGTACCATATCATTTGTGGGCGTCTATATTACATGTAATGTATTAGTATCTCTAATCTACTGTTGATCTATATCTTTAATTGTGTTTTTTAATCAAATATTTGTGTTGGGTTTCTTTTCTTCCTTGAAAGATGTAACTATGAAGATACGAAAATATTAATTTTTAGGATGTTGTTCTTATATGTGAATAGTAATGAAAAAAAGTTGAATCTTAGTAAGACTTTGCTGTCTTTTGTGTCAAATACCCCACGTCCAACCCGTTGCTACCCACCCGCACTACCGATGATCCGACAAAACCGAAATCCGATCTAACTGACAACATTGACGGACAGAGATGGATGAGGTTTTCTCACCCACGGTTAGTCCAAGGTTCCCATTTTTCAACCCGCTGCCGACCGTTGTCCACCCCTAATCCAGAGGATAGATCAGTTATCACTAGAAATTTCTAATCCATCAAAGATTTTCCTAGGTTTTCATTATGACAAAAGATGACAAGAATTTGAATATTTCAGACTTTTCAGCATAAGTATTAATAGCATGTTTGGATGAGCGTTGGTGAAGTATTTCTCACATTCCAATGCCAATTCAACGCGTAAATACCGAATCATCAAATTGTAGGGTTGCTTCAACATGCGGTGATGTCATGATTTGCTATGTCTTCCAAACACGCGCTAATGAACTAAACTACATTACTCACCTCATCTCCTGGTGAGCAAACTGCAATCACTGCCTGAGTAATACTCTGCTTAGCTCCATTAGTAACAACAATCTGATCAGGAGTATAATCAAGTCCATTCTCCTCTGCAAAACCAACCAATTACGACACATTGTCAAAATGCACACCTCATATAATTAATCCAAATAAAACCATATAATATAGCACAATCAAACTAACCTTTAAGCTTATGACAAATTGCTTGGCGTATTTCTAACGTTCCAGCATTAGGGGTATACCTTGTGTATCCTTCACGAATCGCATTAATCCCAGCCTACATTACCATACAAGTCATAAAACTAACTTACGGACGAGTATTTATGTCAGCAGATAAACTGAAATAAGTCAATTCGAATAGAAAATACCTCGGCAATAACAGCGGGTGTATCAAAATCAGGTTCACCGGCGGCCAAGCGAATAACAGGAACGCCAGCTTGAACAAGAGCGGTGGCTTGATCAGTTATCGCTACAGTTCTTGAAGGTTTAACAGCATTAACACGTGGACTCAAGGAAATATCAACTTCCAATTCAGAATCGGATTTTGACTTGACAATTATTGTTTCTCTTCTGTTCTGCTCTACCCCGGTGCTCATATTGGGAAAAGTGGAAAGGTTTGAGGAGAAAGAGAGAGATCTGTGGCGAGAAACGGAAATAGCGGGGAGAGATTTATCAGGGAAAGAGATTGTACACGTGGTGTTGTTGTGTAAGAATGTGTTGGCCATATCGGATAAATTAGGAAAGTATGTAACTGAATATGAATCAGGATTATGAAGAAAGAAACAAAATGCAGCAGAATGGATTGTTGGTAAGTGGTGCGAGAAGAACAAAAGAGGGGTTTGGTGGAGAAGTGGGTGGGGGAGAGAGTTGGTGAAACTGTATAACTTGAACTCGGCTGCTCCCAAATGAGAAAATCAATTCCAACTCCGTTTATTTTATTTTTTTTTATAATAAATATAATGATTTATGTGTACGTATGCATTAACCCACTCAATATTGGTTGAAGATCAAAAGTGCAAAAAGGATAAAATTAAGGGGTTGATTTGTTATTGTATTTTATAAAGCCAAAATCACAAGTTTGAGATACTTAGGGGCCAAAACTACAATTAACCCTTTAATTTAATTAAGAGTCTCATTGTAATAGTTTTTCCAACAATTTTTTTTTAATAATCATTTTTAAGAGCATTGGATTGGTTTGTTATAGTTTTAAAAAATATATCTCAGCTTCAACGAGAAGCTTAAAAAAAAGGGTTAATTAAGTTTTTAGTCCCTATAAATATTCACAGTTTTGTTTTTAGTCCCTACAAAATAAAATCACACTTTTTAGTCCCTATAAAATTTTTCATCATCATTTTTAGTCCCTATAAAATTTTCCATCAGCACTTTTAGTCCCTGCCAAAAATTTCCATCAACAGTTTTGGTCCCTAAAATGCTTAAGGAAAATGTCACAGGGACTAAAAAGTGTGATTTTATTTTATAGAGACTAAAAATAAAACTGTAAATATTTATAGGGACTAAAAACTTAATTAACCCTAAAAAAAATAGATTTTTTTTTAGAGAAGAGAGAAAATATGGTTCAAAAGATTAAGGGCCTGTTTGTTACGGATTAAAATAAAAGTGATTTGGACATAAAATTATTTAGAGATTATATTTTAGAGATTTTGTGAAAAATCGAAATCTATTTTATATTTGTTTCCCGTAATAAAAATCACTTTTTTAAACAAATAATCTAGTTTGTTTGAATACAGCTATATAAAAAAGATTTTTTTTTTACAAAATTAGTTCAATCTTTTAAATCATATTTTCTCTCTCCTTTAAAAAAATCTATTTTTTGAGAACAAACAGCCTCTCATTTGAAGTTGTTTTTGGATATTTTTTTAGATTCTGATTTTTTTAAAAATTCTCTAACAAACGGATGCAAAACTCTTAAAAGTGATTATTTGTTTAAAAAAAATGATTTTTTTTCTTAAAAAAGCTATTACAAACGGGCTCTAAACTAATTTTATAACAAAAAATCTCTTTTATATAGTTGTATCAAAACAAACTAAATTAGAGCCCATTTGTTATTGTTTTTGTTTAACAAAAAATCAATTTTTTTAAAAAAATAATCATTTTTAAGAGTTTTACATCCATTTGTTGCTGCTTTTCAAAAAAAATCAGAATCTAAAAAAAATCAAAACAGTGATTTTTAGAACAACTTCTCAAAAAATATATTTTTTAGAGGTGAGAGAAAATATAGATTAAAAGATTGAACTAATTTTGTAAGAAAAAGTATTTTTATATAGTTGTATCCAAACAAACTAAATTATTTGTTTTAAAAAAGTGATTTTTATTCCCGTAAACAAACACAAAAAAGATTCTGATTTTTCCATAAAATATCTAAAATATAATCTCTAAATTATTTTATGTCAATATCATTTTTATTTTAATCTGTAACAAAAGGACTTTTATTTGTTTTAAAAAAGGGATTTTTATCATAGAAAACAAACGCAAAACAGATTCTATTTTTTATAAAATCTCTAAATTATTTTATGTTAAAATAACTTTTATTTTAATCCGTAACAAACAGACCATAAATTTTCTAATTTTTTAAATTAATTTGATGTGTAATATGTATTTTCTGTCAAATATAGTGATTTAAGGTCAATTTTATCCAAAATCATCCCACCGAAATATTTTTCCTTTATTTTAGATTACATGAATGATTTTCACATATTTTTAAGTTTCTTTCGTTTGTTTTAGTGATTTCGTCGTTTTTGCACAAATATTTTTGTTTTGATTTCTCGTTTTTGTACGATGTTTTTTATTTCACGTTTTAGCATGGTGTTTATTTGATTCAAGTTGGCGTCGTTAGCGTTAGAGATCCAGAGACATGAATCATTTGGATACTTGAATATAGTTATACTTGTAGGCATATGTAATTTGCGGTTTTATGATATCAACATGATGTTGTTAGTTTGTTCGCAGATTCATCCTTTTAATTTTTAACGACTTTGAATTTGTATTGTATCAATATATTATATCAATTTAAACGAATAAATATCGTTTATTTTTGTCAAAAAAATTATATATCATCTTTATTAGTACTGTCGATAATATCACTATTATGTCACAAACATTTCTCCATTAAAAAATTGAAGAAAAAAAAATCAAACTATGGATTTAATTTGTTTGCAATAAATGTATAATTTTTGATTAATTTTATGCACTTACAACTTTGACATTGGCTAACAACTTTCTCTTTTTTTATTTTCTTTCTCTTTTTAGTTTGATTGATTACCATTAGCAAGATGTTGGTGTTTCTCTCTATTACATAAGGAGAAATGATTACTATATTGTTAATATATTTTATTTTGGTTTGTAAAAAAAATATTACTATTCAGTTATATTTATTTTTTTCTACATGCGCATTAAATCAAGTAATAATATTAAAAAAACGTAAATAAAAAAGTAATAATATTAAAAAGATATTTATTGTAATATTTTAGAAACTAACCTAAAATATAGGCTTAATAACTCATTTGGTCCTTTAATTAATTTCAAGTTTTCATTTTGGTCCCATAACTAATAAAATTCATGTTTTGATTCCTCAAATTCATCTCTGTTGATCAAATAAATCCCCCCTTGTTAAGTTAAATTGTTTGATCTTTTTTTTTTAAGAGGACCATTGGATTCACATGTCTATTTCATCTTACATGTACCACCAACACCTAACTTTTTTTTCCTTTTCTTCATCTTCTTCATCTTCCTTTTCTTCATCTTCATCAATCATATTCATATCTTCATACAAATCTTGAAACTTACCCAGAAAAAAACCCAGGAAAAATAAATTAAAACCCAACAAATTGTTTTCTCTTTCTATTCAAAACAGTAACAACAGCAGCAGCATAAAGAGTACCTCTCTTCCTCTTCTTTCTCAAATCCCAACAACAACAAAAATCCATCAAAAAAGTAATATCAAGGATGTTGATTTTGCGCATAATGCTATTGATTTCATCTACCCACTCACGAATTTGCTAATCTTTCAAAGCTTTGCTATATTAATTTCACCACACATGCTTGTATGTAACAGATTCAGATGCAAAGAAGCTAGCTTAATTATTACATCCACAAAAGATGTGGAAGCTTTTCGAATCAAGCAATAAAGAACTCTCTCTCACATGTGTATCTCTACTATGTGCTTCAAGAGATTGAAATCATGCGTGTCTCTGCTATCATGCTTGTATGAAGATATGAATATGAAAAAAAAACCTTTTTTGAAAGAAAAAAAACCCATTTTTCTTGCCCCGTGTTTCGATTCAATCCAGAACTAGCTTCCTTTGTTGTTGTTGCCCCGTGTTCCTAATTTTTTGGATTTTGGTCTTTGTTCTTGAATTTTGTGTTGATATTGTGTCTCTTGTTGTTGACTTTGCTGGATTTGTTGATGTTTGAGGGAACGTTGCAATTGTTGGTGAGATTGATGAATTTCTGGGTTATTTGAAGTTAGTGAAGAAGATTATTTAAGCTTTGGCTTAGTTGAATTGTTGGATTTGTTGATGCTTCTGAGTTATGATTGAGGGAAGTGTTAGGTGCCATTGAGGGAAGTGTTAACACTGCGACATCTTGATTGGTTTGATTGAATTTTTTCGAATGAAGGAGAAGAAATCCGAGGTTAAAGATGAAGATTGATAGGTTTCTGGGTTTTTTTTAATTCATATGATTTAAATGTTACGTTGATTGTGATTTTAATTGATTTTTTTTTCTGGATTTTTATAATGAATGTTGATGAAAGTGATATGAAGATGATGAAGAAGTTTGGGGAAGAAGAGGAAGAGATTAGAAAAATATTAATTGTTGCTGGTTCAGCGTAAGATATAGTAGACATGCATGATCTAACGATCCTCTTTTAATAAAAAAGATCAAACGGTTTAAATCAAAAAAATTAATAAGGTCTACGGTGGACTACAAATAAAGTTGGTCCACCTTACACATTTGGAGTTAAACTTAACGGTTAGGGATTTATTTGAGTAACGAAGATGAATTTGAGGGACCAAGACATGAGTTTTATTAATTATGGGGCCAAAATGAAAACTGAAAATTAATTAAGGGATCAAATGACCTATTAAGCTTAAAATATAATACCAGATAATGATTTTGTTGGATGTATATCCAAAATAAAATAAAAAAAGTTAGGCTTACGCCCTCTTTGTTTCCAAAAACAACAAAATCACTTTTTTTTCATACACAATAATCCCTTTTTTTTAAGGTCAGATACCACGTTTGGTCCTTTTAGTTTGACAGGATTCGCAAGTTAGTCCTTTAAGTCTCGAAAGTTTCAATTATGTCCTTTTAGTTTGACAAAATCTCCAAGTTAGTCCTTTAAGTTTCAAAGAGGTCCTTTTAGTTGATAAACTATTTCACTGTTACCCTTGTTGTTAGTTAATAATTAAAACCCTCATTTGAGTTCCTGAAGGTGCACCTCGCTATCAACCACGTCCCTGGATCAATGAAGCGAACCAAAAACTCCCCAAATGCCTCTTCTGTTAGTCATTCAGGTCCAAAACGCTAACTGACTGTTAAGTCTGATGATGTGTCTATTATTGTTGCAATGTTGGATGCTTATGTGTGACTTCCACATTGGAGAGGGACGAGAATGATTGTAACATCCCTTTCATCTTCTGGAAAAAATCAACAAATTCATATCTCCATCTTCCTTCATACTCTTCGTTGCTTTTCCTCTTAATATTTTCCACTTTTCCTCATTGTTACAACAAAAAAAACTAAGATATTAAGAAATTACTTTTGAGTTATCTTATACTCATACATTTTAGCTACAATTTATGGGTTAAATTGGGTATTCACTCTATAGCAAAATTGGTTTTGGATTCCGTCGCCAACGACACTTTTACAGACGCAGGAAAGAGAATCAGCGGGAAAAGCGAAAACTGTGTTATATTGTCAATATATCTTATGCGGCCAAAGCTTTTCCCTTTGACGTGAAGAATTATCATCGTTCACCACATATTGATTACTGAAGCTTTAACCTTCATGTCTGGCTCTCTGTGTGCTTCTTCTTGTTGTGCCTTTGCGCTCATTCCTAAATCAACGCCTCCAATTGCAGTCGTTGGCGGTAACAGAAGTTTCGTAAATAATCAAATTTCTCGCTTACGCATTAGGGTTTCCATGGTTGATTCCTCTTCTTCATCTTCCGATTTTACTAAGCGCATGGAACAAGTATGGTTAATCTCTCAGACTCAAAATCCAATCTTAAACTCCAATTTTATGTTAGGCTAAAGTGCACCTTTCCCCCCATAACTTTCAAAAAGTTGCAATTTTGGCCCCTCATGTACAAAAACTACAATTTTGGTCCCCTAAGATTTAGCCTATTTGCATCTTTGGTCCTTTTGATCAATTTTAACTTGGTCAACGTTAATTGGGACTTCATTAAAGGACATGGCATGCCACATGTGTATATTCCTTTTTTTAAAAAAACAAAAAGCCACGCGTGTATATTCCTTTCAACACCCTTCTGTTTTATTTTACAGTGAAATTTGAATTGAAATTGATTGCTTTGAATATGGGTGTTGCAAATCTGGATTTTGGGAAGAACACATGTGCCAACCCTTTCCTATTTCCTTTTTTATTTTTTTTAATTTAACTATTTACACGCGTGGCTTTTTGTTTTTAAAAAAAAAGGAATATACACATGTGGCATGCCATGTCCTTTAATGAAGTGTCAAATGAGCGTTGACCAAGTTAAAATTGACCAAAATGACCAAAGATGCAAATAGGCTAAATATTAGGGGACCAAAATTGTAGTTTTAGTACATGAGGGGCCAAAATTGCAACTTTTTGAAAGTTAAGGAGGGAAAAGTGCACTTTAGCCTTTACGTTAATATGGACTTTTGGGGTTTTTATCATCAGAAAGTTGTAACTGTGTATTGTTGCTGGGAGGGGCTTTGTTGTTGGGTTCTGATTTTTTTGGTTTTGCTATTGTTTTCTCTCTGTACAGGCGCTGAGCAATTTGAATTCTTGCTAAGTTGTAACAGTTAGCCTATTTGTACATCTTGTGCTAGGCATTTTCAATATATTTAAGTTGTTTAAAATAAAATAAAATAGAACCCAGAAGTTGTCTTATGAGAAAAGGATGAACTTTGATTTACATTCTTACTTTTCTTGTTAATTTTTTGTGGTTTTTATATCTTTCTTCTATTTGGTTATGGAGTTTTGGGATTTTATTTATTTTTTGTTCATAATGGTTTGGGGTTGTTGGATTATGGATTTTGAGTTGGAGTTGGAGATGAAGATGAAAATAAAGATAATAAATCAATTCCTATTTTGATTTTTTGGGGATTTAGAATTTAGAGTTTTGATTTTTTGTTGATTTTATGATTTTGAGTTATTTGTATGAATATGAATATTTCTGAGTAGAGATGTTGGAGAATATGAGTTTATGAGTTGAGTTGGAGAAGAAGTATTTAGAGGTTTTGGAGAAGATGAAGGCAGTAACATGATTATGGTCATTTTGGTCCCTCTCGCCTATATGGACATCCATCAATTTAGTCCTTCGCTTGCGTGGAAGACCAATACAACAGTTGAAGTGGCAAGTCTAGCAGCCAGATCAGCACAGTTAACAGTCAGTTAACGTTTTGGATGTGAATGACTAACGAAAGGGACATTTGAGGAGCTTTTGGTTCGTTTCATTGATCCAGGGACGTGGTTGATAGCGAGGTGCACTTTCAAGGACCCAAACGAGGGTTTACTCTTAACTAATGCTGATGTAGCTGTTAAGTTGTTGACTTAGATCAAACGTTGCATTTTAAAAGCTTCAGGGTGTCAAAACGTTACACAAATGATCATTCTAGCACTATAAATGTCGTTTAATAGTGCTAGAAAGACATTTGTTGTTGTAAATAGTTGTCTTTCTAGCACTATAAATGATCATTTGTGACCATTAAATGTAGCGTTTTGACACCCTTAAGCTTTTCAAATGCAACATTTTGATCCAAGTCAACAACTTAACAGTTACATCAGCATTAGTTAATTATTAACTGACAGTAGGAGTAACGGTGAAATATTTTAGGGTTAATTGATCTGTCGGTCCCTTAACCTATTTCTTTTATTCAATTTGGTCCCATAAGTCTTAACTTTCTCAAACACGTCTTTAACTTATTTCTTTTATTCAATTTGGTCCAATTTTGATAATTTTAATCCCCTAAAAAAAGAGATCGTTGGATTATGGAGGTCTATAAGATTTTACAGTGTATCACCAACACCTAATTTATTTACTTTCTTCTTCTTCATCGCTAAACCCAGCAAATTTCATCATCTTCATCATAAAAATCCAGAAAAAATAAAAAATTAAATCCAATTTTATTATTTCTAATCCATCAATCTTTAAATCATCAATAAATTAAAAAACCATTTCTTTCTCCACTATGTTAATCTCTTAGATCCCTAGGCTATGTTTGGATTGATGGAATGTGATGGGATGGAGTGACATGAAATAAGATTCTATTGTTTGGATTTGTAAAAATTTAATGGAGTGGTATGGAACATGATGGAACTCATTCCATTCCATTCCATCATTTCCTTCTATTTTTCATTCCACAGGAGGTATGGAATGGAATGAGACCTTTTAATTAAATAATTACTCTTTTATCCATTTTTATTTCATCAATTTCAACAATTTCTTCTCAGTTCGCATGCGTGCAAGTTCATTGTAATTCATTTATTCACGTGAATTTATTATTCTAATTTTTCCTGGCACGTATGTGTGTGATTCTTAATTCTAGTTGTATTTTTAGCCAAGTTGTTCTTCGTTCTTATTTCTGTGTCTGATCTAGATGTATTATGATTTTCAATAAAAAAAAAAATTTAATTTGATTGTTCTCATGCCATATATTGATGTCTGTAAATGTGTATGTCAGTTTGTTTTAAGGGGAGCTCTAGCTGTATATATTTGAACATTTCAAAAGATAATTTTATACCATAAAACATCTTTTTTAGTTAAATACTATAAGACATTTTTATTTCAACTTAAATCCCTTTATGTTTTGTTTGTAATTTTATTTTGTATTCTTAGTTTAATTTGAAGGAACAAACTAGAAATAAAAAAAATTGAATTAAAAATTCAATTGTTTCTACTTGCAAGTTTTAATAAAAACAACAACTAAGAATTAAGAATTAAGGGTAAAATTAAAATAAAAAAGTTATAACTCATCTCATTCCATTCACTTTATAAACAATGGAATAAGATGTTTATTTCATCATCCAAACAATGGAATGGAATATCTATTTCGTTCCGCTCTATTCCGTCAATCCAAAGAGAGTCCTAATTCCCAATTTTGAATCCCAAAGTCCATTTCTTCCTCTATTACAACAACCAGCAACATACAATTATGGAAGTTGTGTCCCTTCTCACTTTAAACCCAATCACTCTCCCACTACTCACAAAGTTCCCGACTGTCACCACCATAGATTATGTTAAAAAAAAACATCATGAGAAATGCTTTCCATGTTCCGAAGTCCACTCCCTCTTCTTCCTTCTTCATTTTGTTTCTTCTTCTTACATGTCCTACACTAATTGAAGCTGCAAAAAATCAACTGAAGTTGTTGCTGTTATTTCTGGGTTAAGTTGTATTTGTTTTGCCTTTTGGATTGTATAAATTGAAATGGGTTAAATCGAAAGTGGTGGTGGATGCTTCTCAACCATCATCTTCGCCGGATTCGATTTTGAGATTATATGGTGTTGATGAAATTTTGAACTCGGATTCGATTTTGAACTTCGATGGAAAAATGATGGTTAAATCGAATTGAGTTTGCAGGTTGGGGTTGGGTGTTTAGGTCTGTTAGTTGAAAATTTCTAGATTAAAGTGGATATTAATTGGAGAGAAAATGATGCAAATTTAAATCTGGAAAAAATCCATGTGTTGCTGAGTTAATTTTATCGAATTTATCCGCGTTCTGTTTTTCTGGATTGGAACATTGGAGATGAGAAATGGTTTTTGTTTGAACAATGTTGAATGTTAAAGTTGTTGTTGGAATATGCTATGGTGACGGTGAGTGACTGATTATAGGTATGGTTTTTTCTTGGGTTTTATTGATGAATATTAATGAATGATGAATGTGGATGAAGATGAGGGAAGAAGAAGAAGAAAATCAATAAATTAGGTGTTGGTAATACTGTAAAATCTTATAGACCTCCATAATCCAAAAGTCTATTTTTTTAGAGGATTAAAATTATTAAAATTGGATCAAATTAAATAAAAGAAATAAGTTAAGGGACGTGTTTGAGAAAGTTAAGACTTATGAGACTAAATTGAATAAAAGAAATAAGTTAAAGGACCGGCAGATCAATTAAGCCAATATTTTATCAACTAAAATGACATATTTGAAACTTTTGAAACTTAAAGACTAACTTGGAAATTTTGTCAAATTAAAATGACCTAATTGAAAGCTCGTATGTGTGGTTGGGCTTACCAAAACAGTTTTGGGTAGAAGTAGTCAACACATCATTTAATCAATAGAAGTCCATTGGTTTCATTGGAACACAAAATACAAGATGTATGGAGCGGAAATGAGTTAAAATTCTCACATTTTAGAGTTTTCGGTTGCGTAGCGTATGTGACATCTGTGACTAAGGTAGAAATAAAAAGTGATGTACAAAGAAAGGCATAACACAACCATCAGTGACACATAATTAAGACAGCCTGTGTATGTAGAGCTAGACAATGTCTCTAAAAGTCCCATTGTTGAAACTTGAAAGTTCCCAATTAGAGGAAACAACTGAATCAAGTAACTAATAATCGAATGACCCACTAGAGCATCCTGCTCTTGTAATGAGAAGGCCTTCTGAACCTCACGTTCCAACCATATATACACATGCTACATGTTGTTGACCGATGAAGGGGAGTCCGAAGATTATGCAAAATCTTGTCAAACCACACATGTTAGTAAGTGGGAGCTTGCCATGAAAGACGAGATGAAGTCTTTGATTTCCAATCAAACATGGAACTAACTAAGTTACCTATGGGAAATAAGGCGTTTCACAACAAATGGGTGTATCGAGTGAAGCGGAAACATGATGGCTTTAAGCGTTACAAATCTCGACTAGTGGTAAAAGTATTCCCGCAAAAGGAATGAGTTGACAATACCAAAAGTTTAGCTCCAGATGTGAATCTCTACTTCCAGGCATGTGTTAAGTATTGTTGCCAGTGAATAGTGCTCTGAGTGCTCTATTGAACAATTGGATGTGAAGACTGCATTTCTCACGATTACTTAGCTGAGGAGATATACATGTACCAACCTGAAGGATTATCGAAATAAGGGAAATAAAATATGGCTTGTATGACAGTCAGGGACGGCCTCACGTTGGTGGATGTGTGGGCCTAGGGCCTCACTTGACTTATAATTTTTCTTCTTCTTGTGCCAGAAGAACATATTAAAGTATAGAAAAGGAATGATAAAATTTGACTTTAGCCTATACGATAAAAATACTATATTAATATTTAATACACTAAAAGTCTATCTTTTTTGTTAGTGTCTTTCAGTTATATAAATAATTATTAAGAATCAAATGTGAAATTGTATGAGAGATGAATGCTTAAATGATTATTTGGATACTTATATATAAAATAGATACTTTTATATTAACAAAAACAAAACTCGTATAGTTTTTATCTTTAATCAAGTAGTCTAATGACTAAATATTCACCCTTAAAGTGAAAAAGTGAGGAATTCAGGTTCAAATCCCGACCCTAGTATATTGCAATGTCCCTAAAAACTACGGAAGAGATATATATATTTTTTTTTAATTTTATTGACATTGAAAACGAGAAAATCGTTCAATATTTATGACATGAAAAACCACATAGAACAATTATGATTCAGATTCCTCACAAATATATGTATACATTTATGCTTTAGAAACTAAAATATTATAAGTGGCCTACACTTCGGAAAATTTCTGGGTCCTTCGTCGATGACAGCGGTATATGAAGTTTGAAAGCTTCATGCATAAAGAATGTTTCAAGAAGTGGCGGTAGACAGAGTGTGATACATCTGGTAATGAATTCGACATTTTCATTTGAGAACAACTCACACTGGTCTTCGTTATCACATCATCGAATCTCTTCTTAATGAAAAGGTGCTAACATTGAACGATATTCAATAAAGTGAGAACCTAGCAAACATGTTAACAAAGGTGATTTTGTGAGAAATGTTTAGATATATATATATATATGTTTTTGACGGTGCCATGCAAGTGCAACAAGACCCTTGACACAAGGCCTTAAACTTTGAGGGGCCTCAAAATTTGAAAAACAAGGAAAAAAAACTTGTACCTATGGACAAAACCCGTTACTAGATGTCATTTTTGCGCATGTAAAAGTCTAGAATATAACGATTTTGCTTTCAATTATGCATTGTCCGTAGATAAATATCTATTTGTCTTTAAATAAAAAGTTATATTCGAACCATTACTTAAATATTTAATTACAACTTAGTCGTCTGTTACTATAAATAATGTTCGATTTTTTTTTTACAATACTTTTTAAATTAAAATTGTCAAGATTACAACATGACCTCTTAATTGTGAAGGACAGCCCTCACTACAATACTTTTTGTTCCAAATGCTTACCACGTTGCCATGACAATTTTCGTTATGATGACTATCATGTTCTCTTAAAAAGATGACTATCATGTAGTCTTTCACATTGGATTCATTGACTCGAGCTTTTCAAAGACTCTATTAAATATACGATCAAGTCAATTTATTTATAATATTCTAGGAATGGTTAAAATCATGTGAACATCACAATTAATAGAAAAATATAACTTAACTATAAGAAATTGATGGACTATGTTAAATTATACCATGTCGTACGTACATTCTCTTCTAGTAAACTTAGAAGGTAGAAAACGCGTTGAATCTCTCTATCTCATAGTATGGACAATCTTCGCAATTTATAATTATATATACATAATCAAACAAGTTTATGGCATACACTCCCCAGTCCGTTATATCTAAATACCCCATTTGACTTTATTTTTGTCCCTAATTATAAATCCCTTTTTAAATTACTAGATGCATTTATTATTTTTTCCCTAAACACATCTTTAATTAATACTACTAATTTGTCTTGAAATATAAAAAATCAAATTTAATACACATACAAACAAATGATAATTTGGTAATATTAACATACAAAACAGGCACATTAATTACACTGACAACTTTTCTTAAAAAATGTGAAAAATGTAAAGGGGTTTACATACAGGGACCGAGGGAGTATTTATTATGGTTCATTGAAACACACTCTCTTTAATATGTGACTATTTTTAACATTTGACGTGTAAGTTTTCTTTAAAAATTCAATATTTAATTACAAGCGATTAATTCTACATTATATAACGTAGACTAAATGAGTGAGGTATGAGATATTAGATGTCAATATTTAACATATATTGAAATATGAAATTTTTTAAGAGTTTGTCTAAGATATGCAACATTGCACATGTTAAAACAACTAATAATAGTGACTTTTTCTTGAAAAACAACAATTATGAATTCAGAAGTTTTATATTTAATATTAAATGTACAAATTTCAATACAAATTTCTATTTAAACTTCTTAACATGTGGAAATTTGCACATGATAGAAAAACCTATTTTTTAAATGAATTTCAAATATATCAATGTATTAATTTCTTCTGTTTCACGCAAGAAATACCTTAATTTAACACAAATGATAATATGCAGGACTTAAAAATTCAATATCTTAAAATTTTGAAAGAAAACGTGTATATAATTTTGTAAAGTCTTAGTCGTAAATTGTTGTTGCTTCCAATGTTCTAAATAGAGAAAAAACAAAAAGATACAAAAAAAAAAAAAAAGAAAACATAAATAAT
>Ga0228710_1001438_pt1 | contig 35704 bp, 13 predicted proteins | sample MedpolnodulmetaG_FD_177995 | JGI IMG/M metagenome (GOLD analysis project Ga0228710, IMG submission 177995) | Root nodule microbial communities from Medicago polymorpha collected in Santa Monica, California, United States - pink nodules | ecosystem: Host-associated > Plants > Roots > Nodule...
AAGGAGGAGAGAATTTCTTAGTCACAAACCTAGAGAGAGAAAGAGCATGGCTAAATGAAATATTTGTGACCTCCAACACTTATATACTCCTCATGCGCTATTACCAAAACGCCCTTCGTCTTAATCGCGTTTACACCGACACTGATGATTAACTCGTGTTCAACTGGCACTGTGTCGGAAAACGTTCCTCACCGTAGTGAGTCTCATGAAAATTTCTCTCTGGCGCACCTTCAACTGATACAATTCCGATGCTGACGAGCGGGATATTACACAAGGCCAAAAAAAAATTAAAAAATAACACGTGGCACCTCAATTATGGTGCCACGTCAACGTAGACCAAGTCAAAATTGGCTTTGGGGCCCAAAACTGCTACAGGTGCAAAACATAGGGGGCGATTTTGTAGTTTTTTTTTCTTAGGGGGCAAAAATCGCAACTTTGAAAAAGTTAAGGGGTTAAAACGGCATAACCCCTAGTTCTTTGAAATTAAAATTGCACCCTCACTCTCTCTAAGGCTTCATTTGTAGCAGCTAGCGTTATGACCGAAGAAACTATGTTTGTGTGAACTAAGTAAAGGCGTTGTCGTTTGAGCAGCGTTCGTGATCCATTCTTTATGTGGTTCTCCTCGACGCTTCAAGAGTTAAACACATGAATCCCTTCAAGATGTTTTGGTTTGTAAATTAGTGGTTTAATCAAGACATGCTCTTGAGATTGTTCCATTAAGAGAATTAAAATTTTGAAAAACCTTCTTAATTCCCAACAGTTTACACACACTTTGAAATTTATTCATACAATACATATCATTGTCAACTTTATTATCATTAATTTCTTGTTAAAGCTATTGAAGCAGTCCCCAACTCAAGGTCTGACAAGAACAAGTAAGGCTTAGGTGCAATTTTAAAAACATTTTATTCCCTAATAGGGGCTTGCTCTTTAAAAGCTTGTCCGTGTACCAAGTCAGATTCAAGAAGGCTAAGGTATAGTCAAGTTGATTTTAAAGAAGGCTAAGGTATAGTAAGGCTTAGTAGTGTACTCTAAGATTTTAAAGAAAAATCATTGAGGTTGAAGGGAGCAGACTAATTATCAGGTTGATGGTTAAGTAGTATAAATTTATTGTGTTGATCTCTTCTTTCCTTTTCCCTCAAAAAAAAAATCTCTTCTTTCCTTTAGCTCATTTACTTTAAATCTACATTTAATTTATCTTTACGTTTTAGAAAAGGGTTTTTGGAACATACATTGTTTTTAATACGATTTTATAAAATGAATTTATTTAGAAAAAGCTTTTAAAAATACAATTCAAAATCTCACCTTTGGTGTTTTCCACTATGCTCAGATGCTCCTATGGAAGAGTCTATTTTTGCATGTCTTTTGTATGGAGTTCACCACTATTATCGATTACATCGAGTTGGAATAATTTGTGTTATATATTTTTTTAGGGAAATTTGTGTTATATTTTTATTAAATCATTTGTAATTCAAATATCAAAGCTTTTTTTCCCCTTAAAAAAACAAGTTTTTTATTTTTGAAATTTTTTGACATTTTTACATTGTTATCATGTGTATGTAAAACGTGATATCCTTTACGGTCGTTATTTTTTATTTTTACTTTTGAAAAAAAATCTCTAATATTTTATCTAGGGGTGTAACGGTTCAGTTTGGATCGATTTTCAGTAAAAAAAATTTGTCCAAACCGATGAATTCTTTGTGAGTTTGGTTTTTCACTCTTTTTCAAGAAAGAAAGCGAACCAAACAAACCGGTAAGGTTCGGTTTGGATCAGTTCGGTTGATCGGATTATTTGTAATAGAATTAAAAAAAATCATAACCTCACAAAGTTGTATTTCATGCATACAACATACATCATACTAAAATAATAGTTCATAGAACTTTGTATTTCATATTGTGTTTTTTCATGTTCTCTATTTTTAAAACAACTTTTTATACCAACAAATGGACAATCTCCGCGGTGGTGAGGAACTATGGGTTAAGTGTGGTTAACGGCTAGAGTTTATTTTTTAGAAGAACTGAAATAGAGTCCGAGGAATGAGATGATACGATGATGAGAAAAAGTGAATTAATTAAAGTGTATTTTATGTTGTACTTTAATTTTGAGTCTAATCATAAGTGTCTGAAGAGGAATAATATTAGTAAAATGGAGAATGAAATTACCATCGGTCCAGTTCATCCATTCCTTTGATCTCAAAATAAAAAACTGAAAAACCGAACCAAAGGTCGGTTTAAATTGGTTTGATTCAGTTTTGAACCAAACCAGACAAGATCAGATACATTTTTGGTTCGGTTCAGTTTGGACTTTCAGTTTTGTCGGTTTTATTCCAAACACTTACACCTCCAATTTTACCCATTGCAATTTTAACTAATTAAATAAAATTATCATAAATTATATTTTGAGCGGTTTAGGGTGTCACAGACAAAGTTTGAATGTCGTTTATTCTTGGTAAATAAGAATATCTTTCCACTTAATCCCTCATTTTATGCCTTTTTTTAGCATCTCTATTTTCATTTATTCCTGTTTATGTGATCAATATATTTCTCGTCAAAATTATTTTTGTATATTTTCCATCTCAATAAATAAATTTTAAATTAAATCAAAATTTAAAATAACAATTATAATGCATGAATGTCTCTCTCTCTCACTCTCTCTCTATGTATATATTCTATAATAATCAAATTTGTTGAAAATAAATAAACAATGCAATAACAAAATACATTTCACATATTTATTAAAAAAAAATACATTACCCTGTTTACATATATATAAGATAGCATCTTTGGATAAATAAATGGTTGGTATAAATAAATGTTTCACCAAGACACAACTTTTAGTACAACTTAGATACACCAAGTCAAGCAACCTTTACAACTCTTGAAGTGAAGATTATTGTGCAAATTGTTACCATCTCCAAAAATTGATTTGTATTCTCACATAAAATGTGAAGATTATTAAAAAAATTGATTCAATGAAGATGTAACATATATGGATGGATTGATCTCAAATATATTGACGAGATCAATTACCGCTTTTCTAGATGATAAGTCCAATTGAAAATAATCAAAACTGTATACAGAACAGCCTGCAAAAGAGAGAAGACTCACTAAGTTATTATTGTATGACAAAAGTCAGAAAACAAGGTACCATTCTCATACATGTTATGGAAGAATTTGATAGAAGTAATTCAAACAACTTTAAGATATTTAATTCTCAATCCAATTATGAAAAGATATTTAATTCTCAATATAATCTAATTATTAGGGGTCATGTTAACCGGTGTCTCGGACATTGGTTAAGGATATAAAAAAAGAAGTTATTACTAAAAAAGGAAACTTTGTTGATTTTTTATGGATTAAAATAATTACACAATTTTCAATATAATAACTACTATATAATTTCTTTTTTTTAGTATCCTTAACCCGTGCTCCGGGAGCACCAATTAGCATTAGGACATGACAAAGTTGATCTTAAAAAACTAACTCTAAATATGGATGGATATAAATTTGTAAAATAACTTGTGAAATTTCCATAAACTAGTCATTGATTTTGTTTTTCAATTACTAATAATTTAGAAAACCCTAAAAAGTAGAATCACTTACACAAACAAAACAAGCAGCGTATCCAGGTTTCTCTCGCTTGTCTACTTTGGAAAAGAGCATAATTAACACCCCAACATACCATGGGACAGGAAAAAAGAAACCACATATACACCTGGTGCAAAAGAAATCAAGTTAAGGATATAAATTAACAAGGACAGTTCTATGATTAATATGAGTTACAATTTATTTAACTTCTTCGGTTGTTTTTTTTTTTTAAGATTGCTAATGATAGACCAACAAGTCACAAATTTACTATTTTTTTTTATATTTTAGTCCTTATTTTAAATGATTAAAATAAACTTACAACGATTAATATAAATAAAAATAAATTATAAAAAAAAAAAAAAAAAAATAAAAAAAATAAAAAAAAAAGAAAAATATATATATATATATATATATATATATATATATATATATATATTTATATACGGATTAAAAAATTCTATTAATCCGTTGTTGTCGCAAATTTATTTGGACAACTAAATAGTTCTTCAACATATTAGTTATAATGATATATTGTTGTACGGTGTCAAATACATTATTGACCTTTTTTTATGTTAAATACATTATTTATAGTTTTTGAAATAACACTCCTCCAAATTAATATATAAATACAAGGGAATTTAATTTACTTACAACACCCAGCCAACACCAATACCACCACACCCAAGGCGTTTTTCCTCACCTTCAACAACTACGGAACCTACGAATCAATATTACATAGCAAAATCAATATCAACATATTTCCCTCTATGAAATGAAGTACATTAAAGATATAAGTTTAGAAACTTTAACTACCACAAAATGACTTATTTGAGTATATTTACTAACACAAACTTTTTTACAGGTCTGAGAGAGCTTATGGAATTAAATATTTTATCATATGAACATATATTATTTCAAGCTTGTTTTCATAAACTCTTCGGAAGCGTTCATGAAAACGGTTTGTAGCTTATATGAAAAAAAATTAGTTTGTTTTTATCTTTTATTAGAGAAACAACAATATATACATAAGTTGTTATATGATAAAATTTTATTTTATAAGCGCATAATTAAATTATCTATTGAAGCGTGACCTAAATATAATAGTTGCTACATTTTAACATTGAACACAACAATACCGTCTACAATCAATGCATTCCGATTACGTTTGTTTAGAATGCCAACGAGAGTAGAGTTGTGGAGGAGAAACATAATTTCATATGTTCATCAACAATATTGTGTGTGGTGCTTTAACGACTTTGAAACCACTAGTCGCTTGTATGTGATGTTCCCGAAAATGTTGGAAATGTGGATAAATAACCTCATTTTATGAAGTCAAACTAGCCCACCAAAATTGTTACTGAGGAGAATTGAAACTAAGACTTTGAGAAGAACATACTACAAGCTCTCAAGCCAATACCATGAGGCTGACCCAACTAGATTTTGGAAAAATATCCTTAATTGGACAGATCTTTGTCTTGTAGGGTGGGGTGGATTGCCAATGTGGTGACAAATTTCCTACTTTTCAACAGTGTGTGCAATGACAACAGCTAAATGATTTGGTTGGAGAGAAATAATATTGATTTATTCAATTATTAAGTGGTTGATTCCATGGAGATGATTGATAGAATTAAGCATCTTTTTTTTTGGTTCATCTCCAAGGTTGGTATTAATAAAAATTTAGTCTTTTTAAATTGGGAGACAAATTCAATTTCTTGTTTTCAATGCTTCTAATTATTGATGCTTTGTAATATTACTTGTTTACTATATTTTTACTTATAAAACAAACATGACTATAAAAATCACATAAAAACAAGCATCCTCAGAAAAAAGAGAAAAGAAAAAAAAGCATAAGTATCAAACATAATTGAACACAACAAAAAATCACGAAAGTTTCAAATATTTTATCCAACCCATCATAGAGATCATCCAATATATTAACCCAAAATATAAATATAAAAAACTTGCATTTTTCATTTCCAAGCTCAAAATCAAACCCAATAAATAAACTAAAAAAAAGAGAGCTAGAAAGATAGAACAATACCAGATTCAATGTCTGTTATAGGTTTGTCTTGTTGAGTCATATTTGATACACCATTCTGATTTTCCATTAAAAATGAGCAAGAAGGTTCAAAAATTGAAGAGGCAAGAAGAGATAAAGTAAAATAAATATCTTTTTTTTATTCATTTAGCTATCATCATGATATTATATATAGGCATTCATAACATACAAAAGATTTGTTGGATATTTCTTTTGGACGCAATAATGTATGCATCTTGGTTGGCTATTACTATGTTTAAATAGCAATAACAAAAAAACTACTTCTTTTTGTTCTACAAGATGTGAGGTAAGAATCCAATAGAAATTGAAAACTTCTGTTATTTGAAAACGTTGTACTTTTAAAAAAAATTAATAAAAAAAACATCATTATATTTTCTATAATCAATCATTATACTAATTTATTTATTTTTTTTTATATTAAATGATATTCAACATTCACCATTGGTAATAACAAACTTTGAAATTTTTATATAACGTTCATACTAAATTTGTCTAAAATATTTAAACGAGTATTAAACTTAGTACTGAATACATTAAAATTAAAAAAAAAAAAAATATCTGAATAAAATACATCAAATACAAGAGTGTCATATAATGACATAAATAAATACTAACTGATGGGTACAAGTCATATGATCATGTATGAAATAATCATGCCTACACACTACATAAACCATATTTGAGTACAATTGTACTAACTAACAAGTACATACTACAACACAAATGGTAAACATGATACAAAATATAAGACTATGCAACGTAATTCATTCAGCTTCCATCTACCTACCCTTCTCACGAACAATCTGCGTAACTGAAAAGAAATAAAAAATTGGGATGAAACATAAGGTCTCTGTGAGCTCCACCTAACATAGGGTGATACTGATCTGGGGGAAATTAAGATCACTAACTGGTTGACATCTAATTAGGGTTGATTATCTGTCATTTTATCATATTCAATTATTAATATAGTCAATGTGTGACATACAATTTTTCTAGGTTGATTTTAACGGAATGATCGAGGTGATTTGTCTAACTCGCATCACGACCTGTCTACTTGGATTGTGAGCACCTAAAGAAGTGGCAAGGTTTGGTCTCATACAAGATCACGTCGCATGCAATCAAAGTCGTGTCAGGAGAATCAATGGGAAAAGCAACATAATCAGCCTCGTAAGGGCTCGCCTCGCAAGATATTTTCTTGCGTCGCAGACCAAATTTCCCTAAAATGTTGGGAAACGGGTACCCAGGCCCGGCCATAGGCCGGGGGTACGACGGCCTAGGATCCTTGCCGGTAGGGGGCCCAATTTTTTTTATGGAGGGGGTGTATATAGAAATATTTCATTTATGGGAGGTATATATAGCAAAGTTTACATAAAGACCCCAAACATTGACATGATGAAGGGATGGACTGGAATCTATTAATGATTTTAGCCCTTTTGGCGCGATTTGATATATGTACACCCGTATATCACAATGACTTCTTTATACACCCTCCCTATAAAATTTTTTGGTTGTTCTTAATAATGCGCCAACAAATTTATTATCAAAGAAATTTGTGATATTTTTTTGGGCATTTTGTTTCTAATAATGTGTTTCACTAATATTAAAAATATTGGTGATATTTATTATCCAATAAATTGAGATAATTTTCATAACAACAATTATATTTTAGTTGAAAATGGACCTACTAGAGAAATTAATCTTAATCTTGTCTTTCAAAGGTTCAAAAAAAATAAATTACATCAATATAGTAATGTCAACTTTCTTGAATTGATAGAAAGGATTGCATAGTTGAATTTGATAATGTCGTTCTAGAGCATTTCAGAAGGAGTATGGTTTAGTAATGTCAACTTTCTTGAATCATCAGTGTTGATTCCTCTCTAGGAGTGGTCCATAATATCGTTCTGAAATGCTCTCTAAGATAGGTCATGAAAGAGGTGCTTTCTGTAATTGTTCAAATCATGTAGCTTTAAATAATTATGTGGATTTCAGTTGAATGATTAGTATTTTATTCAATTATACATTTATTTCATGGTATTTATGCTTATATAGTTATTCATGAATTGATGTTAAATCAAGGTCTGCTAACCATAGCCTTGAATAATAATAATAAGAGTATAAATTGTTCGATTGCTGCCTAGCATAGGCATATTTTAAGAACGAGGTGTGTTATCTAAACAACCATTTGTGTGACAACTTTTGAGACAACCATAAATTTACAAAGAAAAGTAGATATTAACATGGAAACCAAAACAAGAGAGAGAGAGAGAGTAAAAACATAATGTGAGTATGAGAGAGAGAAAGTTGTCACAAAATGGTTGTACAAATATCATTTCTCTTTAGGAACAATTGTGTATTAAATTTAACATTTTTAAACCTTTAATGGTCACAAATATACATAAGACATTATAGAGTATGACCATTGTAGAGAGTTTGTAACCAAGACACTGGTCTAACGATTTCGATCAAATATCATAAAATCAATCAATTGGTCAATATTGTATCCATAGTCTGTAATTACTCAAGCAATTTAGGGAAGTAACTCTAACATAACCTAGTTGCCTTTCTTTCTCTGTCTTAAGGAAAAATAACATAATCATATTGCCAAGTTCAAACTCCCCAATTAGTTACACTAATCCTAATTAATCATCATTGTAGTAGTTTAGTTGAAATAACACAATCCTTACATATATGAAATTAATAAATTTTACTACTTGATGACACCGTAGTACACTTGTTATTTTGTCCATCATGGGTGATAAGTGTTGTGAAATTGAACATACTTGACCCCCAGTCTCAAGAGAAAGTATTTATAGTGGAGGATTAGGGTTTAGGCCCTTGTAACTTTGCCTAGACAGCTATCTTGGAAGGATAATCATGGTTCTTTTGGGGCAAGTTGTTGTCCTTTGAGAAAAGTTGTGAAGGGTTAATCTGTGGTAGATTTTTGCCACGGACCATGATGGTTGTTCACCTTTGGGTTGTATGCCCTTATGTCACGGACCATGCTAGTTGTTCACCTTGGTCTGCATTCTCATGTCCCACGGACCATGCTCGTTGTTCACATTGTTATGTGTTCTTCCATGTTATAAGCTTATTTGGTCGTCCTTCTTGTGGGTTTGTTTGCTCTCATGCCACAGATCCATATAATTCTTATGGGAGGAACCCTATGGAACTTATCAGGGCTTGGGCTTCCGTCCATGTGGAAACAATTTGTTCAAAAGTTTGGTGAGTCATCCAATGCCTTTATCTCTAGTACTTTTCCAAACTTCAACTAGTATGTCGTCTGGTCCAACTTCCTTGTCATTAATCGTCCTTTTCAATGCTTATTTCACCTCTTGTTCTTAAATTTGAAGATGGTAGTTATTTTTTCGATCACCCTCTTTGATGTCTAGCATGTTAAACTCTGATAAGATCTCAGACCCTTCTTTAAATAAGTTATGTGGAAATATTTTTTCCATTTGTAATTTATATCTCTTTCCTAAACCAAAACTTTACCCTCTTCATCTTTAATACACGTCAGTTTATCCAAGTCTCTTGTCTTTCTTTCTCGTCCCTTTGTATGCATTGATACAGATTTTTCTCCCTCCTTAGTGCCTATAGATTGGTATAACCCGTCAAAATCTTGAGTTCTTGCTTTGATCAATACTTTTTTGTCTCTTTTCTAGATCTCTTATACCTTACCCTAGTTTTGATATTTTTATACTTAGACCTCTCTTTAAAACATTCCTTTTAATTATAAATTTACTCTGAACGCTTTCGTTCTACCACCAAGATTCTTTACCCTTAGGTCGAAAACCTCTTGATTCTCCCAACGTCTCTTTTGTTACTTGTGTCATCTTGTCTTACATATTATTTTTCCTTCGTTGTGGTTGTCTAAAACCATCCTCTTATAAGATCTTCAGTGGAGCCCCGTTGTGGCTTCTTCTTTGCTCTCCTCTTAATCCTTACATCCATAATCAAAACTCTATGTTAGGTAGTCAAGCTATCATAAGGTATGACTTTACAGTCCAAACATATATATTTCTTTGTCTGGTTTTCTTATAAGAAATAAATCAATCTAAGAACATGTCATCCCACTCTTGTATGTGATAAGATGTTCCTCTATTTTCCTAAGCATGTATTAGCTATTGTGAGATCAAAAATTGACAAAAAAAATCTAGAATAGATTTACCCTTTGTATTTATCTCCCTAAGATCATGCCCTCATGTAAGACCTCAAAACCTCTTGATACACTCCGAACATGTCAATTTCGATCTTCTCCTAGAAAAATATTTTCTCCTGATGTGTTATCATGAATTAATTCTTCTAACTCCTCCCAATACTTTACTTTAAGGTGTTCTAACCCTATGTGAGGTGTGTAAGCACTAATAATATTAAATTGTCTTGTTTCGCTATAAATTGCAGGGATATGATTTGATCTCGTAACCTTGTAACATCCATAATATCCTCTTTCAATTTCTTATCCGCAATAATGCCTACTTCATATCTTGATCTAACTTTACCAGTGTACCGCAACTTAAATCCCTAAATATCTAGTTATTTCGTCTTTTCACCCACGCATTTAGTTTCTAGTAGATACATAAAATTAATCCTCCTCCTAATCATATTGTCCACTATTTTCATAGATTTTTGTCTGAGATTGCTTATATTTCATGTTCAAAAACGAAGCATACTCTCATGAACTAACTTTTACCCACAATTGTTCTTGAATATGTGGTACCCTTGTTTATATTTCACTACATCCAGAAAACAATGCAGCGAACCTTGCTCATTTGATACTGTGCTCGAGCTATACAATGTGTTGTTTATGGGCATCCACCTAGCATTCACACAATTGCTTATTTAGTCCATATATCATAAAAATTCGTCAAAAGTTTACGTTGGTTGTCGAGGCCTAACACAACCCTATAATTGTGATAGATGTTTAAAAGTTGTCTCCAAATATTTAGTTCATATCATAACTTTGTGCTTCTTAGACCACACCAAATTGGTAAAAACAAGCCAACAGATTAATACTGGCTACAAATGTCATTTAAACATCATTTTTTTTGTTAGATTAATATTTACTCATTCATCCGAGTTTTAGCTATGACGTCTAACTCAAGTCAGTTGATCTCCTCAACCTCTCCAAAAGGTAGCACAGTGAGGACTGAGGAACAAGACACGTGATAATATTTCTAATTTCCATTTATCCTTTTTAAAAGTCAGAAGCAAAAATGAAACTACTCCAAATGTGAATACTCGTGAAAAACTAGTTACTTTAATAAATTGCAGCCATGGCCCAGCATTTCAAGTAACTGATTTCCAACTAGTTATTTCCGTATATCCTATTAATTCCAAAAATTAGTAATGAACATGTATGATATTTCATCATCTATGTATATTCTATAACCAAATATAACAGAACACAGACCATACTATTGAGGCCAATAATCATCAATTTATTTATTTACAATCTTCATTTTTCTATTCAACACAAAGGACAATTAACATTATATTTTTTTTCTTTACTAGCAACGCCTCCATGTTAAACAACATCGCCATGCGACTGTCGGACAAGAATGTTGAAAGCTCAGCTTGTTTTGGATTGGACTCCACAAACCATATTAGCCGGAACAGCTACATCGATCATTTTTGGATATGACAAGTTAAGATCTGTTGCGCAAATCAAACGTGCCATCATCAGATAAAATAGTTAAACATTTGTTTCTGATGAAGCATATGTGAAAGAAAAAAATATAAAATTGGCGAGGTTTAGGTGAAATTTAGCTAGCACTTACTTGCCATGATGTTCTTGAAAGTTTCCTGCAAAAGAGCGATTAACATTTTCAAATGTGAGATACTACTGAGTTTGGGCTAACCAGCAGATGAAACAGAAATTCAGCATGTTAAAACGTTTTTTTAGCTGGTTGCATCATTGTCCATCGCGGATCACAAAAAAAATGAGATTTGTTAAAATTCCATTATGCTACAGCGGTACAAGCGTCGCTATTTGACAACTCTTTGCACTAACAGCATATGGCAGAGCAAGAAAGATTTGTTCGAATTTCGTTGTGCTATATCTGCTATTTGACTACACTCGCTAGTTGTTTTAAATCCAGAGTCTCTCGTCACAATTAAAAGTTCTATTTTCATAAGTTTCATTTAGTGGATTAAGCTTATAAATTGTGGATGTAATAAAACATTACCTCATCCTTTGTTAAACGCGGATTATACTGCATCTCCTCTCCAACTGTGCTTACCTAAAATAATAGTATTTGTATAAGCAAAGAAACTATATAAATTTTGGCAACCAAAAACCATAGAAGGTTTCCTTACAGAGAATCCTTTGTAGTCATGAGCTGGATAGAGTAAGGTATCTTTAGGCAGTGTAAAAATCTGTATCCAGAAAAATGTGAAAGAGTAATACGTTATTAATATTCAAATTTAATGAACCATAAATTTCTTAATCTATTTTCCTAAGTTGCTGTTTAACATTCCAGTCAAAACGGAAAAAAGCTGTTGTTTAACGTAATACACAAGCAGTGTTAAGTTCATGCCTGTGAATGGATTGATTTGTAAAGCTTCTCTGCACTCCCACCCTGCATAATAATTGATGTGAATTAGATACGAATAAATAAACTTCGTGATGAAGTTACAAAATATCCGGTAAGAGTGAAACTCAGCCTTATGTCACTCAATAAAAGAGGTAACTGTAACATACAATGAAGCACTGACACACACAGACACCGGACACAACATTGATACCTGAAAATCTGTCCTTCCACATCCGCGTACTAATAGGGTATCTCCAGTGAATGCCATTCGAGGTTGAGGTTGGTCAAGTCCATCTCCTGTAACATAGGTAAGGCAACCTAAAGTATGACCGGGAGTTGCACGAACCTACAGCAATGAAGACAATAATATACATTACAAAGTAAATAATACAATAAACCATTAACATTAACCATCCAAACCCATCACAAGAGAAAATAAGATCCATTTGCACAAATTTCCCATTTCATCTAAAATTGATAATAAGAATAAGGTGAAGTTGTCTTTGATTCATTGGCCTATTCCATTTCTTTGCACAAGGTTTACAGCTGTAACCAGCTAGCTTTCGAAACCATCACCGTATTAGTTTAAGATTAGTCAAAAATTAAAAACATATCTATGATCTGTCCATCTGCTTGATTAATCAGATTCAGAGCTCTTGTCTTAAATGATATTGTAATACTAGAAGCCGCATTTAATTATATTTCATCATAATCTTCCTAATGTTAGAATTTTGTTGACATGTTCAAACTTATCAAACAATATAAGGAAATAGACCTTCCAAGCCTAAATAGAGCCACTTCTTCTCTTATAGGCAACAATGAAATGTAGGGTGTATTTGACAATTCCTTGTCAACGGACACCGATAAAGAAGCAATTTTTTAAGCAACAATGAAGAAGCAATTTATGATACACATTGACATTGATTATAATGCATTAATATTGGTATTAGTATTACAAAACAAAGGTAAGTGGAAAAAAAAAAATCTAGAAATGAAACTGCAGACTTACCTCTAGAAAAAGATCACCAAAACGGATTTTATCACCCTGTTCTACGTAAAGATCTGCTGTTGCACCACTTGCTTTTGAAATAACAGATTTTACATCAGGAACTTTGCTCTATATTAAATATGTGAAAAACAAAACCAAACTGAGTTACCACCACAGAAAAGTAATGTAAAATATTGGGAAAAAAAATAATTCTAGAATAAAGTGACTAAACAAAGGACACCATGTGCAACACCGCGATACTTAGACACCAATAAAATCTAAGAAAATAGATAAAAGCTATGATAGGATGTCAAGGTCCAATACATGTGATGACCCAACCATTGAGCCCAATACATACACACACACACAACTGCTAGAAGGTTGCAGAAGCAGAGGGAATAAGAGTTAGTTATCATTCTCCTTATTTTTATGGGAGGATATTCTGTTTTAAGAGAAAAAGGAGGGAAAGTTTAGAGTCATTCAGAAAGTTTGATAGAGACAGTTAGGAGAGAGATTCTCCCTGGTTTAGGAGCAATACTGCTCTGGTGTGAGAGTTCTTGAACTCTGGTGTAGTTTTCTGCTTCCTTTTTTTTCTGTGAAGCTCCATTTTCAGTCAATAAATACACAGTTTCAGAGGTCTAAATTCTCGTTTCTATCAAGTTATTGAATGTAACAAGACGTGTCGGACGCGGTGTCAGATGACAAGAACACTGACACATGTAGGACACTACACATACATTTATCTTAAATGCCAGTGCTACATATAAGCAAATATACACCCTTGATTTATATAGGGCTTGTTTGGATTGACTTATTTGAGCTTATCTACTGACATAAGTTTTGTGAGACTGTTTGGGAGAACTTACTTATGAAAAAAGCTTATGACAATTTTCACATGCTTTTTTCGGCTTATTTTCATAAGTTCTACAATATATCTTATAAAAATAGCTTATAGCATATACAAAAACACCATTTCTATAAGCTATTTTGATAAAATAAAGTTTTTTCACAATTTAAGTTTAAGAACCTATCCTAGCCAATGTCGTCAAAATAGTTTATAGCATACACAATTTAAGTTTTTTCACAATATAAGCTATTTTTAACACCTATTATGACAACTTAAGGACTAATGTAATCATCAAGGTCTGTAGTTTAATAAAACTAAGATTTTTCACAATTTCTGTGAAGCTATATAAAAACACCTATTATGACAACTTCATTTCACAATTGAAGTTTCATTTTGATAAAAGTAAGTTTAAAACACCATTTCTTGCTCACTTTCCTTCAGAGTAAAGTTAAAAACAATAATTTACCATCAAGTGCATACTACATACCTTGATGAGGCCAGTTCCAGTAACATGATCAGCATGTACATGTGTGTTCATAGCATACACAAGCTTCAAACCCAATTCTTGAATTAGTGATAAGTCTCTATCTACTGTCCTATCAACAGGGTCAATCAACTGAATTTTTCAACAAAAAAATAAGAAAAATCAAAATCATCAATCAACTTAATTTTTCATAAAAACACCAAAATCATCAAACAACTGAATTTTTCATTAAAAATTAGAATCATAAATCACAAAAATAGAAGAAACCCATTATTCAATTCAACAAATAATTTCGACCCACATAAAAACTTCCCACAAATAATTAAACAGACACTTCAAAATCACTTTTTCACAAAAAAGTAAAAATCATCAATCACCAAAATAAAAGAAACCCATCATCAAATTCAAAAAATAATTCCGACCCAGATAAAAATTTCCCACAAATAATCAAACAAACACATAAAAATCAAATTTTTATGTGAACTTACAACTGCTGGTTTTTCAGCATGTGAAGCATCAGCAAGAAGGTACGTATAAGTAGATGATTCCTTTTCAAAAAGCTGACGAAACAATAGTTTAGAAGAAGATGAAGAAGAAGAGTAAGAAGCCATTTGTGATTTGAGCTTAATTGTAGTGGAAATTGAAAGAGAAGAAAAAGAGGGTTTATAAGGAAAAAAGGGGGTGAATTTGATAAATTGGGATTTAAGCATTGTTTGTTGTGGTTGAGTATGTATAAGAGATAGGAGATAAAAGAGAGGAATGAATGACGATGTTGTTGATGTTGGGTTGTTAATATAATAATGGAATGATGAATTCTATGGAGAGGATATAGACAAGATTGTAGGCATTGTGCATAGGAATGGAATGGAGAGACAGACTGTAGAAATCAATATCAAATCCAAATTGGTAGTTATGGGATCATACTCATCATCATCATCATCATCATCATCATAGTGTCCAATATGAATATATAAATTGATATTGCTAAATGTCGAATGCTAATAGGAGAATGGATATTATTGTATATTAGAAAGAAATATATAGTGGATATGTGGTTTTTTTTTTTATCAATACATTAATTTTTATGAGCTAGCCATGTGAAAGTTTTTTATTTTAGAAGTAGTTTTATTTTATTTTATTTTATTTTATTTTATTTAAAGTTAAATGTTTTCAATGATACAATGGTTTTTCTTAAGGGATTGATACAGTGGTTATGATTGATTAAGTCTAAGTCTAATATTGACGAAAAATAATGTTCATCAATATAGACTACAAGCATATTGGATTTCTCATGATGTAATACCTCGCAACTAGTTTAGTGTTTGTGGTTTTGTAATGTGGGTTGCAAATTAACTAAACACATTCATTTATAAAAGTTGTTGTGTGTTCTGCACCATAAAAATTGTCAAGGCATTAAGTACCTCAAAAAATATTATTTATTCTACTAGTTTAGATTACATAATACAAAACATGTTAAACCTTCGAATACACAAGTTTTTAAACAATTTGGGTACCAAAATATTTACATGTTTCATATTATATAATCTGAAAACATCCTAAACTAGGGACGGTGTCGTTACTATCGAGGTTTGGGCAATGGGTGTCGTTACCATCGAGGTTTCCCTAGTGAATGTCATTACCATCGAGGTTTTCATGTGTCTATAAATACAAACACAAAAAGATTTCTTTTTATTTTAAATTGTCTTTTTTTGTATGTTGGTGTTGCGTGAATCTCCTTGGAAAGCTTATGATGATATGGTTTCACTGCTAGTCATTCATACTATCTTTAAAGTTGTTTAATGGTAGTTGTGGGGGTAGTACGATGCTCAACAATGACCTTCATATAAGTAGTTGGTGTAGTATGATTGATCGAACAGGGTTGTCTACCATCATCTTGTATTTCTTATTAGTTTGGATATGAGGTTGTTCTCATTTGTACTCCATTTTTTTGTAATACAGATTTAGGTTCTCCTCTATCTTCTTCCCATATCTTGTACTACAGATTTAGTTTTAGTTGTCAAACATGTTTGTAGTAGTTCTCTATAGTAATGATATTAAAGGATTTTTCGATGTGTGTTTATATCTTTATTCGATGATGATGTTAATGTAAATAGATTATCTAGGATATGCCTATTAAGCCGCTTAATAGGCTTAAAAGCTCAGCTAGAGATCTTTTTTGCAAACTGTGTTGAGTTAAAAAATTGTGTTGTCAATTTTGTAACTATGTCATCTCTATAAATCGAGTTTACATTGTATTATAATGTGTTATGATCATGGTAAAAAAAATAGGAATTTGCATATTGTTCTATTTCTAGGATATTTCGGATTTCATAATCCTAAAAACATAAAATATGTGTCGGATTATATATTTCGAACATGGATAAAATTGGAAAAACGGAGGGCGCGCGAGAATGATGTAGGGTAGGAAAAGAAATTCTCTCCATTTATACTTTTCATAAACAAAGAACATACCTTAACATGAAAATTACTCTTTAGGCACCTATGCTTTGCTCCCATGCACCCCCAAACCGGCAAAACTTCTCTCAGTGGCAATTAATTACCTTTCGTTGTTGAACGAGAGTTGATTGATGTTCACTGCTGAATGGCAATTAATTGTCGTTCCGCTATAAACATGTTTCAAACTGAAAAACTGAACCATCCACATATTCAAAAACACTCAAAACACAATCATACTCCCTCCAAACTCCAAGAAATCAAACTCCATCAAATTTCTCCAAACTCAAGTATGTAATCAAGTAAGTGTTCAAAATCCCTAAGCATATTATTCATTGTTAGTATTATATGTTTGGGTTTCTTTTTAATTGCTCATATTTTAGGTTTTCTTTTTTTTTTTGATATATGATGTCTAACGATTTTTTTTTCAGGCCCTACTTTTGAAAATTATTGTCCAATTTACCATACATTGAAAATTATTGTTCAATCTACCTTACTTTTCATTTTCTCCTTACATGGCTCCATCTGAGATGGCACCATCATCCTTCAGGATGGCTCCTTCTCAGATGGCGTCATCGTACTAGCTTTTTTCTTTTTTCTTTTCTTTTCGACTTTCATTTATTTTTTGAATTAATAATTTATACTTCCTTCATCATGGCTCAATCTCAGTTGGTACCATCTTACTAGGTTTTTTTTATTATTTTTTGTGGCTAAAAATTATTATATAAATAATTAATTGAAAAAATATATAAAATAATATAATAATATAGATTGATAAATATTACAAAAAAAAAAAAAAAAAAAAAAAACTAGTAGGATGGCGCCATCTGAGATGGAGCCATCCTGAAGTATGATTGTGCCATGTAAGGAGAAAATGAAAAGTAGGGTAGATTGAACAATAATTTTCAATGTAGGGCAATTTGGACAATAATTTCCGAAAGTAGGGCCTGTAAAAAAAATTCCTTTTTTGGAGAGTTGTTGTTCGATTACATACTTGATTTGGTTGTGATTGCAGGTTAAACTATGTTTTAGTGCAATGTGATAATTTAAGAAATAAAATAAAATAATATAATGTGCATTGTATTTATATTTTGACGAAATGCCTCAGAATTTTCTTTGATTTTTTTTCTTCATGTGGCTTGTTGTGTGCACTTTTTAATTAAGGGTTAAATATTTAAATCTTTCTTGTAAGTTCGCGTGTTTTTTGTTTTCGTCCCTGTATCTTTTTTTGTTCTAAAACAACCCCTGTAAGTTATAAACGTTTTGGTTTTGGTCCCTACCGTCATCATCTGTTACAAAAATGTCTATGTGGCAGACAGAGACTGATGTGGCAACGTGTGACGTGGCAGACGACATTGATGTGCCGTTCCATATGCTGAGTCACAAGTTAGAGGGACCAAAATCAAAAAACAAAATTCACAAAGGGACCAAACCAAAAAATTCATAGAAAACTTCATTTTCTTCCTTTCTTTCCCCTTCTTCATCATCTTCAACACATCTTCATCAAAATTCATAGAAAACCCAGAAATTTATACATCTTCATCAACAAACTTAAACAACATCATCAACATCGCTACACTAGAAATTCATAAAAAATTTCATGTTGTATCGCCTATATAAACCCTTGTCCACACCTTGTACTCTTTCGTGCCAAAGTACAAAGCTTGTACAATAACAATCCTCTCTTTAAACTATAAGCTCTCTCTCAGCCTCAAACCTAAACATCATCAAAATTGTTTTTGAAATTTTGATTTGATTTGATTTGATTTACTTTCAGTAGCTATTTTGCAAAGTCTCTAGAGTCATCAATAATTAATACAATGAGCAACATGAAGAGAAAAACAACAAAATTGTTGAAGCAAATCATTGCCGGTTTAACCGCAATGACAAAGTCAAAAACTATGGCTTTGAAGTCCAAAACAAATGACATTAAAGCTCGTTTGTTTGATTCTCACTCATGAAGAACAAATTTTTTCTTATGAGTTCAATTTCGGAGAAGTTTCATTTTGTTTGGGGGAGCCATTCTCGTTATCACTCCAAAGAAGATGGTTAATTGAAGAAGGTGGCAATTTTGATGATCACAATAAAGCCTCAGTTGTCTCTAACAACAATGCTTACACTTATAAAGTGTTGCAAAATCCAAGCGAAAGAAAAGGTGTAGATGAACAAAAAGAACAAGAAGATGGATGTAATAGTTATTGTGGTTATGGAGATGATGATGAAAATTACCATGATTTGACTCACACACTTTTTGATTCTGATGGATTGGATTTTGTTGGGTCAGTGATTGATAAGGTGAAGAATTGTAAGGAAGAAGCAGAAAAAATAGTTTAAACTTGAGGATGATATTGATGAAGTTGCTTATCTTTTTATTAGGAGGTTTAAAAGGAATATAATCTAGTAGATGAACAACATGACCAAAAATTTAAATAAGCTAATTGAGTTTTTCATACAATTTTTGATGAATTTTTTGTGTGGTGATGTAGATGATGATGTTAATTTTGTTGATGAATTTTTGGATTTTTCTGGGTTTTCTATAAAGTTTGATGAAGATGTGTTGAAGATGATGAAGAAGAGGAAAGAAAGGAAGAAGATGAAGTTTTCTATGAATTTTTGGGTTTGGTCCCTCGGCGAATTTTGTTTTTTGATTTTGGTCTCTCTAACTTCGTGACTCAGCATATGGAACGACACATCAGCGTTGTCTGCCACGTTACACGTTGCCACGTCAACCTCCGTTTGCCACATAGAGGTTTTTGTAACAGATGATGACGGCAGAGACCAAAACCAAAACGTTTATAACTTACAGGTGTTGTTTTAGAACAAAAAAAGATACAAGGAAGAAAACCAAAAACACGCGAACTTATAGGGACGATTTACATATTTAAGCCTTTAATTAATGAATGAATGACTTATGTCTAATTTTATGAATGAATGAATAGACATACGAATGTATGATTGAAAGTATAAATGAATGAATGTATGATTATAAATATTTGCATGAATGAGGGTCCGTTTGTTATAGATTAAAATAAAAGTGATTTTGACATAAAATAATTTAGAGATTATATATTTTAGAGATTTTATGAAAAATTAGAATCTACTTTGCGTTTGTTTACGGTGATAAAAATAACTTTTTTAAACAAATAATTTAGTTTGTTTGGATACAACTATATAAAAGGGATTTTTTGTTACAAAATTAGTTTAATCTTTTAACCCTTAATTTCTCTCTCCTCTAAAAAATTCTATTTTTTGAGAAACTGCTCTTAACAACTTCTCATTTGAAGTTATTTTTAGATTTTTTTTTAGATTCTGATTTTTTTAAAATGCTGTAACAAACGATTTTTTTTAGATTCTGATTTTTTTTAAAATGTCGTAACAAACAGAAACAATATTCTTAAAAGTGATTATTTTATTAAAAAAAAGTAATTTTTTTCTTAAAAAAGCTATAACAAACGAGCTCTAAGTGAAGGAAGGAACACATGAAGGAAGGAATACTAGTGGCTAAAACACATAAAATCTTAAAAAAGCTATAACAAACGAGCTTTGAATGAAGGAAGGAATGCTAGTGGCTAAAGCACATAAAAATGAGTTTCTGAAATTGTGCAGGTTTTCTCTGTAACTGAGAGTTAATTGTCGTTTCTGGAACGGCAATTAACTAAAAATGGTAATTAATTTTTGCCAGGGGCATTTTGATCAGTTTGGGGTACGTGTGAGCAAATCATAGGTGCTTAATGATAAAATTTCCCTTAACATTGCATAAGCCCATTTTCTCAACAAAAGCAAAAGAAGTTAAACCCAATATACTCCAAGACAATATTTGCTACCTAGACCCCTATTTTCTCTCACGTTAATAACTCAATATCACTTTTTTTAATTTTTTATTGCCACAAGATTGTGAAATTTTTATAAAGACTGAACTTCTTAAATCCAAATAAATATTTCTATGAGAAATGTTATTTGTGCAACCATTTTGTGACAACTTTGTGTGTTCTATCTCTCTCTCTATATTGTTTTTAACCAATAAAAAGAGGAAAAAAATGTTGTTGCAAAAGTTGTCACTAATTGGTTGTACAAATATCATTACTCTATTTCTAGTGAGTCTTTATTTTACATAAGTATATAGAATCAATTCATCATAACACAGTATGGTTGTGATTCAAAGACCTTCTTTCACATTTAAAAAAAAAAGAAAAGAAGAAGACCTTCTTGATGATTTGAAAAAAACAAAAAAACATGTTATTTTTATCCTTTATTGAGTAGTGGAAATTTTATTCGTACAAATGCAATCTTATACTATTTCCTTTTTAAATTTTACTTTTATCTATAACATGGTGGGTGTCTTGAAAAGTATCTCTTTTTGTTCTATGATATTTCTCTTTTGTGTAACATCAATCAAATGATGTTATGAGAGATATGATATTCTTAACTCCATTTTTTGTTAGTGCATCAAAAGATGAATTTGATAACCAAAAGCAGATGATGGTTTAAGATCAATAGTCAGATACAAATCTTTGTGAATCAGAAAAAGATGCTGACTTTGAAGGCAATAAGCAAACAATGTCTTTAAGCTTATTTTGCTTTGTAGATTTCGACATTTAGTTGAATCTTTTATAGATTTATTGTTATGTGTTGCACATTTGAAGTAATTTGGTAAAAGTGATATTTGTACGACCAATTTGTATCAGCTTTTAGATAACTTTCTCTCTCATACTAACACTAATCCCTTCGTCTCGCAATAGATGACCCATTCGAAAATGTGTAATTTTGACTTAACTTACTTTGACCATTTTTTTTTTATTAATATACAAAGATAAATAATATCATATAAGATGTCGTTAGATTTGTCTCGATGAGTATTTTCAAAATATCAAATTTTCATAATTTTTTCTAATATATTATTCAAGATATTTAAGCTCAAAATTATGCATTGACATGCATAATAAAGTCAACTGTGTCAAGTATTAAGGGACGGAGGGAGTATATTCTTATTCTCTCTATACTTTTCTCTCTCTCTCTCTCTCTCTCTCTCTCTCTCTTAATTTTGACCAATCAAAATAGAGAAAAATAAAATTGTCAAAAAAATTGTTCAGAAAGAGTTGTACAAATATCATTACTCTTTGTTAAACCACACGCAATCAATTGTTTGTTGGGGAGTCTAGATAACCCGGAGCTACAACAAGTTAATGACTAGGGCTCCTAATAGATTTTAAGACTTTTTTAAAAGTCTATTTATTAAAATAGTCAATCAATTGCAATTAGACTTCTAAAATCAAATAGATTTTACAACACTAAAATTTCATATTAAAGGTTGTTATGATGTTCTAAACTTACTTACAAAATTAGGGAACAAAATTTAACTCATGAATATATGCTTACTCGCAACAAAATTGCAATTTTGCACGCTTTGGTTGAAGAAAAAAAAACGAAGCGTCTTCAAAATGCAATGAAACTTTTCAAATCCTTTCAATGTATTTTTTAAAGATGTCTTTGCAATCAATCAGCTCAAAATTTGATTTTTGGGTCGAGATTTTTGTTGTTTTGTTTTATGAGTTTTTGACATTTTAAAAATTTATATTTTAACATCGTAAACACGCTTGTAAAAAATCATGAAAAATTTCAACCTCTAAATCATTTTTCTAGACTTCGTGTATATTATAGAGTCAAAAATAAGAAAGAAAAAAAAAACTCAAATTACAGGATTAGAATATGTGTTTATATTTTTAGATGATCATTTTTTAGACTTTGTTGATATTACATGGTCAATTTAAACAATTAATTTATATATCGTTAATTTTACATATTCACTATCAATGTGAGACTTGAAGTAAAAATAATAGTCGTAAGAAATAGAGTTGAATTACAACCCTTTTAAATTTTGAATAAAAAACATATCTCAAGATGTATTTGTAAATGTAAGTTTTTATTTTGATTAGAACATTATGAAGTGTTGATGATAAAAGATTTGAATGAAGTGATTGTATGTATATATATTTAATGTTCCAACAGAAAATTTAAGAACATGGCTAAAAATTTAGGCACACAAATATTATTCTGGTTCATCCAATCTGATTTAGTCCAGTCTACATAGTTGTGAGATTTTTCAATATGATGCTCGAGGTTAATCTCAACCTCTGCACCTTCAACTTCTAGTCATTGGGACCTTTACATTGTATTCTCAATACATCAGCGAGCTTACACAAGTTTTTATCAGCCTCTTTGGACTAATAACATATACACTCACTTAATCACTAACACTAAAAAAGTTATAATGGTGATTAGAAAGATAAGATTTAATATGGATCTAATCTAACTTTGTAGCGTTTAAACCTGATTCGAAATACTTGACAATGTAGATCCAAAGATATATTTTAGTGATGAAGTGTATTATTTTATCTTTTGAACTTGACTAATAACATATACTCTTGTAAATCTAACTTTGTGTGTGAACTTCAGAGACTTGGGAGCCAAGGAAAGACTCAATTTTTAGCGTTTCTTGCCCTTTCTCTAACTTGAAAGAATAAATCATTGATACTAATTAAAATATTGCTACCAGTGATGTTAGGGACCCATGTGAAATCAGCCATAAACCATTATACTAATGGACACTATTTCCTACCGACGGAATCTAAGGAATAGGGTTAACTTTTGAAAATTGAAAATTTTATGTCGCTCTCAAATTCAATCATTGGTAGCAATATTTTGATTACGTTAGGATAAATAATGGTCAATAATGCAACAATTTAACTTAAATTACGTTACTAACACGGTCATCTCATAATTTTAGGCACTGAATTTGCTGACATACATGCACTAATGCACATATCAATAATCACTAATGACACGTGATATAGCCGTATGAGGAATTGGTCGGTTCATCTCAACATGTTCCTTTTGTAACAAATGATAATAAGATATACGTTTTTTTTTTTTTTTTAGGATAATAAGATATATCGTTAAATATATTTTTAGTCCTTATAAATATGTCAACTTTTTGTTTTAGTCCCTCTAAAATTTTCCTTCAACTTTAGTCCATATAAAATTTTTAATCTTCATTTTTGGCCCCTCTTTCAAAGTAAACTCATATGTAGAATTCATATTTTTTAATAAAAATTTTCAGAAAAATTCAAAATATTATAAGAATACTCCCAAAAACATTTAGAATTTTTTAACAAAACATGAATTTAATATGAATTTTTATATTTTTTACGGTTAAAAATTCATATTTAATTTGTGTTTTGTTAAAAAATTCTAATTTTTTTAAGAATATTTTACACATTTCTGCACAATTTCATTAAAAAATACAAAAATTAAATTAAAAATAGGGACCAAAAGTAGTGATTGAAAATTTTATAGGGACTAAAAGTTGAGGAAAAATTTTAGAGGGACTAAAACAAAAAGTTGATATATTTATAGGGACCAAAAACATATTTAACTTTAAAATATATCCACATATGATCTGTTCACTATTTTTGGAATATTGACTATAAGATTAAGACATGCTATCTAGATCGTATTTGAGTCATCGCGAAGAGGACGACTGTCCTAATATTCATGTGTTCAGGGATTGCTCACTCCTCATACCTATTTGGTTGAACGTGGTTCCGATTGATGCTAGGGATAGATTTTTTAGGAACATATCATTGACAAGTATTGACACACAATGGCATACTGTTGACAAGTTAACATATCATATGAGGAAATTACATTAAAAAATGAAACATCATAAGAGATGGTTTTGTCACATCAAGAAGCACAATTAACACACAATCATAATCATAATTATACTTTCATTAAATAAGTGTGTGTCAGAGATGGTCTAGTTGCATAAACACTTAGCCTAATTCAAGTTTTCTCACACTAGTCTAAAGTCTAAACACAACGGTTACAACCAGGCACATAGGGATCATGAGACATCGCTATTTAATAAACATACCCTTTCGCAATATATTTATGAATGAAACCCTTTTGTACTTTAATCGATGATTCACTTGTTTGCGCGATTATAATGATTCCTCATTGTTAGTGTTTAAGGAAAAACAAGAAAATTCGAGGAATAAGATTAAAGTTGGGTCTTTTAGTGAAAGTATACAAAAACATAATCAATTAGTAAAAAGTCAATTTTACATTCAAAAAGCCATATAATTCTATTCTCTCTCATTTCCAACTATTTTATATTGATGCCTAAACATCAAAACATCTAACAAATAACACAATTGTCTAAAAAAAAAATAGTGATATTTTAACAACCATTTTGATACAACCTTTGAGATAACTTGGTTGTTCTCTCTTCTCATTGGTCAAAAATAATAGAGAGAGAATAAAAACATAATGTGAGTATGAGAGAGAAAATTGTACAAAAGTTGTACCAAAATGGTTATACAAATATCATTTCTCAAAAAAAAGGCTTAAGTGCAGTTTTTCCCCCTATTTTGACAGAATCTGGATTTTACCCCCTTATTTTAAAACTCGGAATTTTACCCCCAGTTTAATGTTTTTTGAAATTTTTGCCCCCCACCACATTAGAGTGCATTTTGGTTGATGTGGCAATGGTGATGTGGATTTTAAAATAATATCTTATTATCCACCTAATTAGTTATTTAAATTAAATATTTTTTAATTACAAAATACAAATAACTTTTTTAAAAAATCGAAAGAAAGCTTTAAAAAAATACCATAAAATGCACAAAAAAATTCTGAAAAATACTAAAATAACTTTTTTTTAAAAAAATTGATTTTTTTAGGAAATACCATAAAATGCAGAAAAAGTTCTAAAAAAAAAAAACTGAAATAACTTTTTTTTAAAAATCGATTTTTTTTTTAAAAAAATACCATAAAATGCAGAAAAAAATACTAGAAAATAGAGATAACATGTAGAGAAAAAATCAGAATAAACGAAAAATCAGAAGAAAGGATTGGAAAGTAATATTGTACGCAAATATAAGGAAAATGATTATTATTATTTTAAGTTACATTTATTATTTATTAATTTTTTTCTTTTTTTAATTCTGAATATTTAATATAAATAATTTAAATAGGTGGATATTTTTTTAATATTATTTAAGCCACATCAGCACCGCCACATCAACCAACTCCGGAAAAATATTAAATTGGAGGGGCAAAATTCCGATTTTTAAAATAGGGGGGCCAACCTTCCGAAAAATATTAAATTGGGGGGGTAAAATTCCGAGTTTTAAAATAGAGGGGGTAAAATTCCGATTCAGTTAAAATAGGGGGGCAAAACTGCACTTAAGCCCAAAAGAAAAGAGTAATACTAAAAACTTGAAGTGTTACAATGTCCATGAGGTGTTAAATCAAGGAATAGATTCTGTGTACTTATTTTCTCTCATGTTTTCTCAAATTTTTACATTTATATCCTTAAATCACATTTTTCTCTCATGTTTTCTCAAGTTTTTACATTTCTATCCTTAGATCACATTTTTTTTTTTAAGTTTTCTTTCTATTTCCTTTTGTATCGGAAGGTGGAGATTTCAATGGATTCTCGTTTGACATTAGAGGATCCATTCCTATTAGCTCATATGTAAGAGTTTGAATTTCTAACTTAAGGCACAAAGTTCAAGTCTTACACATGACAATTGTAAAATGTCGTTTGTGTCGCATCCTTACTTGTTTTACAAAAGATTATGATTGGTCCAAAACAAATTTCTTAATGGTGATGACACATTATTGGATCTTGCTCGTTCTTCTTGTGTAAGTTTCCATGTTGTGATCATGAGATTTTTTTAAAATTATTCTTCAATCATTCTCTTCAATACATGGCTTATGTTTGGAATGATTTATTCTACGAAGTTCATTTTTGTCATTCTACTAAACTTATTGGAGTATGTTTTGAAAAAAATGATTTCAGTAGACATGATAATATTTTTAATCGTATTTAAGAATGATTTGAACAATTTATATGTGCTTCATTTTCAAAAACCCTTGTGTGTAAGCAAGATTAAAATTTGGAACTTGTCTTTAAATTAATACTCAAGAGCACATATCAATAAACAATAAGAACATCAATTGTTATATATCAAAGTATCTAAAATGTGACAAAAATGTTACTTTTGAGTGTTTGAAAGCAGCATATAAAAATATTTGAGAAACATGTAAATTGAACGGTGAGGATTGAATTAAATGTTCGGAGGATCAACCGATAAAGAAGGGTTACTTCTGTAAGACTTTTTGGTATGATCTATTAACAAAAGGTGTTGGCGAATCATGCATCAATTTTATTAAGACACATTTATTGAAACTATGAAAAGAAAGAAAAAGAAAGCCAGCTCAAAAGAGAATAGAAGATATGATAACATTGATGTTGTATCAACATTGCTTGTGTTTTACAAATTTAATTATCTTTAATTTATTTTTTGTTAATATTTAATTCGTAAAGATTTTTATATAAAAAAAAGAGAGAAGAGAGTTTGAACTTCCATGTTTTTTTTTAGATAGACGAAATGATAAAGCCATTATAAACTCACACACAAATAAAGGTATTGGAGTTCGAACCTTAATCATGACATCCGACCTAACAATTTCGACATTTTATCAGTTGAGTTAGGACTTCTGGATAACTTCCATGCTTTTTTATTTTTATTTTTGAGGAAAGTTTGAACTTCCATGCTGACCTGTAGTTGTTGAATAACCTATGATGAGTTGCCGACACAGTGTAGTTTCCTATATAGACACGTGACAGGCATCTTTTTCAAAAAATTAATACATAAGAAACCTTAATGTATTTTTCTTTTGAGGGGCCTACATGCCTTTTTAGTCCTTATTCTATTCAACAAAAAGTTTTGACCACCTATTTTAAAAGAAAAATATACCTGAATAACTTTGTATGTCATACTCATAATGTGTTCTTACATTTTTTTTATCACTCTAATTTTTGTTTCAATACTTATATTTTTTTATATATTTTAGTTGTCCCAAAAGTTGTATGAAAAAATAGTTGTGCAAATAACATCTCTCATCTTAAAAATCAGTGTTTCGACCTCCATGGATAAATATTTTTTCTTTTGAATTTTAATCTCTTATCTCATTTTTGAGTAATTTTCATGATATCATATATTCATTTATGATGAGCCCGCATTATTTATACCGCATTATTACATGTTAACGCTAAACTAAAAATATGAGATAAAAAAGAGAGGAGAAGCAAAATAATAAAGAAAAAGTTTTTAAATATGGACAAAATTACATTTAAACATAAACAAAAAATTAAAATTAATTAACTATTCCTTCTTCTTGTTACAATGCCTCGTCTGTTAGTTTGTTAACGTTCTTTGTCTTCCCGTTACTTCCTCTTTACGTCACCGTTTCACTCTTCCCAATTATTCAACTCAATCTAAACCCTAATTGCAACAATTTATCACCGTTACCTTCTCCACTTTGACCCACCATATCCATTTCCAAACTTCAATTAATTTCTTCATTTAATCTTTTGACTTTTTTTTTTTTAATAATTTCATTCCTTTTTTCGCAAGTGGGGTTAATTTAATTAACCCTAATCACTCACATTTAGGGGAGTTTCCTTTTATAACGCGGGTTTTCCGTGTTTTTTATTATTAATTATCAAATTTTAATCAAATGGGTTTCATAAAGTTTCAAACTTTATATAAATTAATCACTACTCATTAAATTTCAATTCTTGGGTCTTCTTCAGTTTTTGTTGTTATAATGGATATAACCGAAGTTTCAATCTTGCATCATGCTGGAATTGTTTTGATTTCTCTATGGTTGCTATCTACATTCGATCGTTGTCATGCTGCTTTTTATTTTGTGGCTTTGATCTATCTTTATTTGGTGAGGATTCATAGTTTTTGCTTTTCAACTTTTGGTTAATATTCATTATTATATGCCAATATGCTATGCTTTTTGATTTTGGATTAATTAGTTTATGGTTTTGATTATTATATGCTTTGGTTTTTTAGTTTTGATGTATTAATTGGTGGTAATTTTTTGTGTTAACCCTTCAATTCTGAGTGAGGGGGCCTGGTAATCCGGAGTTCAGCCGGTTATTAAGTAAAGTTTAGCAAGGAAAAAATTGTTCCGCCCAAAAATCGAACTCGAATGAATTAGTTGGTGGTTTTGAAAAGCAAACAAATATGAGAGTACTTGTTCTGAGTGATTGGATCTGGAATTTGTGGTTTTGATTTTGTCTGTTTTTTGTCTTATTTATAAAGGGTAAAAAAAAAGGGTTGTAACCAAAAAAGGAAAGAAAAGGGTAGAGAATATTCTGTTTTCTGACTTTGTTCTTTTTCATTGGAAAGGTACATGAACGTTATGTTACAAGGCTAAGGAAGAAGTTGCAGTTTGAAGAGAGAAAACAGTCTAATCAAAGAAGGGTAATGATTCTGCTTGTTATTTATGTTATGAATGTTTTAGTTGGAGGGGAAAATATTAAGGTTCAAGTTAATGAACATTGCTTCTTCTCAAATGATAAACTTTTGATTTTACTTGTTGAAGTAGAATCTGATTGAGCGAAGATATGAAGTTAAAATTCAAATGTGTTACCCCTTCTTTTTCATGTGTTTTGAATGGATTATTGCTTGTCAATAAGGTTCTAATAATTAAAGGATAAAAGGACGTTTAGTGTATGTTTGTATCGGCAGTGAGTTTTGCAAAATCACGGTGTCACTGCGATTTTGTTGAAACTTCAAAGTGTAGTTTTTGCCAAAATTGCAGAGCTCACTGCTCACCGTGATTTTGTCAATCTCACCATGAATGCAAAAATGTGCTAAGGATTAATGTTCAGCGTTTATAGTATCTTTGATTCTTTTTCTATTATCATTGTGTTGAGAGTTATTGGGGATGTGGTTTTCTAATTGCAGAATATTATGTTATGATGATTTACTAATATAACTTGCATGGCGATGGTCTTTCTTGAATTTTAGGTACTTTCTGATTCTGAAACAGTTCGGTGGTTGAACCATGCAGTTGAAAACATATGGCCTATATGTATGGAACAAATTGCATCTCAGAAGATTTTACTCCCTATCATTCCATGGTTCTTAGAGAAGTACAAACCTTGGACTGCTGTATGATTCATATACCTTTCAGTTATTTATCTTTGATAGTGCTTGATTAAACCATATGAAGTTCAAACATTTTCTTAATAATTATGTTCAAATGTCATTCCTTTTCCTTTTTGTCCCTTTCATGCTTCTTTATGCTTGTGTTTGAGTGTAAAACTTTTCCTTTGATTTTGTATACGATCAAATATTAATGTCAATGTATTATATTTGCAGAAAGAAGCTTCTGTTCAGCACCTATATTTGGGAAGAAACCCACCTTTGATTACTGATATCAGGGTACTTCGCCAGTGTGATGATGACCACTTGGTATGTAATATTCTAAAGCAGAAGGACAATGTACTGTTCAGCATCAGCATATTCAACTGAAAATTTCACATTTTACGCTGTGATCAATGCAGGTTCTTGAGTTAGGAATGAATTTTCTCACGGGTGATGATATGAGTGCAATACTTGCTGTGAAACTAAGAAAAAGATTGGGCTTTGGAATGTCAGCAAAGCTGCATATAACGGGAATGCATGTTGAAGGGAAGGTAAGACTGCGAAATTTCAATTTTACCATGACTCATTTGTTGTATATGTTAAAATAAAAATTCTTTTGCTGATTAAGGTCAGATACAAGATATGCACGTCTCTGAACTTTTGTTTGAAATTCAAAATATTACTCATGCAGTTCAATTATTAACATAACATTTCAATTATTTTATTTATATTTGTTTTTTCTATAGGTCTTGGTAGGGGTGAAGTTTCTCAAGGAATGGCCTTTTCTTGGTCGCATACGTGTATGCTTTGTGGAGCCTCCATATTTTCAGATGACTGTCAAACCTATTTTTACACATGGGCTTGATGTGACAGAACTTCCAGGAATTGCTGGCTGGCTTGTAAGTGTACATGGATTTTATTTGATTTATATAATGCACTTTTAAAAATAAAACTATATTATGCAGCATGAGAATGATTGTTTTCATTTTGTTTTCCGTCTCTCGAATTAAGTAATTTCTATTTATCTTGACTTTTCCTTGTTCCAGGATAAGCTTCTGTCCATTGCTTTTGAACAGACCCTTGTTGAGGTGAGTGAAGTCTGTTTTGTTATAATGTTCTCATATTGTTATTTTTGTATATTTTACATAACTTGGGTTCTTAAGAAAGTAAAATGATGTGTTGATAATATACATGTTTTAGAGTTCTTCACGTCTCTTATTCGTTTTGAAGTTAGAAACCTGTTATATTTTTAATTGTTTAAATTTGCAGCCCAATATGCTTGTTGTTGATGTTGAGAAATTTGTATCACCAGACAAAGGTAAGTTCATGTTTTTTCTTAGACTTCTGTTAAAATCTTTAGTCAGTGAATAAAGCACACTTCCATAACCCTCGCTAGAATCCTTATTAAACATATCTTCTAATGAAATATAATTATAACCTATGCTTGACATGATTGTTACAATTTTTATTATTAAATACTCATCTTTCCATAAATCTTAATGTTATAGAGCCTTGGTTCAAAGTGGATGAGAAGGAACCTGTTGCTTATGCAAAAATAGAAATTGTTGAGGCAGCTGAAATGAAGCCATCAGATCTAAATGGTTATTATCCCTTTCTCTGTGATGATATATTTTGTCATTCCCTTTTATATGTTGTTCTGTTAGTAACAAACTATATTATATTTCAGGATTAGCTGATCCTTATGTGAAAGGTCATTTGGGTGGTTATAGATTCAGGACGAAGGTACAAAAGAAAACACTTTCTCCAAAATGGCAAGAGGAATTTAGAATTCCCATCATAACATGGGATTGTAACAATGTGCTGGTTATTGAAGTTCGTGACAAGGACCATTTCTATGATGACATCCTTGGGTTAGTTCTGTCTGTCTGAACTTTGAACTTTTCCTTATGTGGTTTTTAGTATAGTTCAATGGACATACAATGTTAGTGTAAAACAACATTACACTGATATCCAATGAGAAACTATCGGTGTAAAATGGTTTACACTGACAGTGTAAATCCTTTTTAATATACATTTGCTTTGTTTATTTTTTTTTCTTCTTCTTGAGAATCGACTTCATCTCTACCTGCCTTTTCTGCTATTATCATGAAGTCAATCTTACAATACTTTCTTTTTATTTCTTATTCAACCTTTTCTCTAGCACTTTGTTTGATTATTGATCGTCTCTGCTATACGATATTCACTGTGTATGACAATTTCCTTCCAATTATTCAATCACTGGGTGTATTCATCCGAACCAATGTTACTCTCTTGCAGGGAATGTTCTGTGAACATCGATGATTTTAGGGACGGGCAAAAATATGATAAGTGGCTGCCACTACAGAAAGTAAAAATGGGGAGATTGCACTTGCGAATAACAGTTCTTGATGATAAGGAAAAGGTATCCCCTCCTCCCCCACCTTACCTCAATTATATTCATTCTTCGTAATATAATCCAATAATGTGAAACTTGTATATTAAATAGACTTATATGTTGACACTTCAACATTGTTCACTCCACATAAGTATAATAGTGCCTCCTACAATCCCTCCTATTTCTATATTGTATTCTCCCTTTTCTACACACTTCCAGATTATACCATCTACAACTTTCACATAATAATAATTGCATGTTAAATGTATCAGTAATAGCCAAAAATTAAAAATATTATAACTTCTAGATTCAAGTATATGTTAAAATAATATAAATTCAGATATATGAAATCAAACCCTAACACACATTTTAACACTCATGATCCGCCCTTTATTCCCATCTAATATAGTTATCATTTTGAATAGAGCATTATTTTCTACAAAATATTAGTACCAAAAGCTGTGTTTTTTTTTTAGTACAAGTTTTTCACATATGAAATGTCTTTGCCACACAAAATGAAAAAGAGCCAATCGTTTTGGAGATCATTATGTATTAACAGGTATGAAATCATAAATTCATCATCCTTCAAAAACATTGTTGCATTATTCGAACACGTTTCCTTTTTCACAATATTCAACCTATAAACATTATACTAACAAAACACCAATTTTATTTTAGATATCATCAGAGTTCTTCAAGCAGACAAAAAAATAAAATATATGTAGCTGGCAAGCCTACAAAAATGTGCAGACTTCAGTAGAAGATAAAAGACCATTGACCATAATAATAAATATATTTCCAAAACAAACATATGTACTTATAAAGTACATTATATATTGTGAAGTCACGTTACATTATCATACACAATTTGATATACCAATTCATTCCGTTGTCAAGAATGAAATTGACTCAGTACAAGAGAGAGCATTGGAAATTGACTCCAAGTAAGACTAGCGTTAATTCACAAAATCATTGTCATCATACTTTTATCTGAGAAATTATAAAGCTCTCTTATCACAATTTTAAAGAAGTTTGCACAACTACACATCACACAAGCTTTTACACCTAACAATATCTTACAATATCATTGTCTTCAGCAGCCAATCAAACAGGTACATTGTTTCAAACTTACATACTTTAAATTAATAATAACCTATTTCTTTTCTTCAAAATCAAAAGAAAAGAAAGGAGAATAAAGTGGAACTAAAGGATGAGAAAGAAGAAAACCCAATTTTCAGAAACAAAAAGAAGATACAATCAAAATATATCTTCTTACTTCACTTGCATATTTTAAATCATCTTATGCTACATTTAAATGTTGAAAATTAATTACATTGTTATCTATATGCTTAAACTTTATTGTCATTGACTTGTGTTATTTCAATATTTCAATTGTACAAAATAGCTATATATATAGAATGAAAATAAAATGTATCAACACACACGCAACCCACGGGTTACACTCTAGTTATAGAAGATGAAAATGAAAACAGTTCTCTAGTCTCCATGTAGTGCAACAAGTTGCTCCTTTGTTATTTGATCTGTTGTTGATGTTTGATTTCCATTTTGAATTATGTTTACAGGAAGCTGATACTACATGTGACCAAGAGACAATAGACATTGAAGAAAGAAAAGATTCTTTTGCAAATGAGACCACCAACAAAGGTTCCTTCTCATCCGTTTCATCTGGAAAATCTCCAAAATTGGCAGATAACTATGAGGCAATAAAAATTGAAGGCCAAGAGAAGACAGGTGTTTGGATACATCAGCCAGGAAGCGAAGTTCCCCAAATGTGGGAGCCAAGAAAAGGCAAGAGTCGACGCCTCGACACAGAAATTCAGAGGGAGCCTAACGATATATCTGGCTGTAACTCAACTGTGTCTGGATCCTTGAACAATGACAGCAGCAGTCCCGATGATAATGCTGAAGATAAACATCGAATGAAAACTGTTAGGAAAGGCCTGCACAAAATCGGTTCTGTATTTCGTAGGAGTCGGAAAATGGACGATAATTCAGGTCCTATTGCGCAGGACTTTCCATCTCCACGTGATAACATTAGGTCAGTAAATGCTTCTAAAGGGGTTGGCGTGAAGTTTGTTATGGATGATAACATTGCTGGCTTTCCGACTGGTAAGATTCAGGTAGAAGGTGGATCAACGGAAGGGAGTGGTCCTGATAGCCCGGCAAAGAGAGACATTAAGGACAAGGCAAAGAATATTTTCAAACATGCAGAAAAATCAGCTTGCAGCTTAAAACATGTTCTTTCTCGTAAATCAAGGAAATCGAAAGGTGATTCAGCAGGAACATTTTGTGAAAGAGAAAATGAATCCGACTCATCTGGTGATGAATCGCTTTCAGTTCAGTCCCCAAAAGATGCAAGAACTAAAGTTGTTTCACAGGCCATTGCTCCATGTAACATTGGTTCCCCCAAATCTGATGTGAATGAGGTTCACAATGTTCGTTCCCCCAAATCCGATGTGAATGTGGTTCACAATATGCCATCCAACACCACTGTGGTCAACAAGGAGCCTCAAAAGGCATTCTCCCCTGAAAGGTCTAATGAAAAAATTATGTCTGGCGAACATGATAAAGAAGAAATGGTGGCAGATAAAAGGGTTGTCAGCAGTATAGCAGAGTGAAGAATGTGTTTGCAAGTGAACAGTAGCATTCTATAGCACTATGAAGCACCGACAGATATCGAACACAACTCCTGATATATAAACACGTAATAATTTGAGAAAATGGAAATGATTGAATGTAGCTACATGCATCAGTGTTGGTATCGGACACAGTACAGCTTTCAAATATGAATTGTCGGTGATATGAATTGTCGGTGCTACATAGTTACATAGTAATGTACAGTTTTTCAAGTTGATGTTTTTGTTATGTTATATTTTGGTTACATGTAGAGTACTTTTTGGTGTAAAGTAATGATAGGCCTTGTTTTCATAAACAAGTTTTTCAAGTGCCGTTGGTGTTGTACTTTTTCAGCTCAAGAGTTTTGTACTTTGTAAGCATGTAAATACTTTTTACGTATACAAGAGATAAAAATAAAAAGGATTTGTTTGTCCTCAAGTAACCAATATTTGAATGGTGCAACCGTCACTTAAAGTTTTATGCACATGTGATTATTTGTAGGACATGATATTTTTTCACCATAAAAAGGAAAGTTTTGGACATGAGAACACGATACTGTGGTCGGGTTTCATAATTTTGTCAAATTTGATTTTTTTAAAAGATATGTTTCTTCCTTTGAAGTACCTGATATTAGATTAAAAAAAATGTACACTTAGTTTTCAATTGAACTTGCTTCCAAATAAAAATATTTAAACATAAATTATTTTACTTTGAATTTATAATG
>Ga0228710_1001439_pt1 | contig 35697 bp, 16 predicted proteins | sample MedpolnodulmetaG_FD_177995 | JGI IMG/M metagenome (GOLD analysis project Ga0228710, IMG submission 177995) | Root nodule microbial communities from Medicago polymorpha collected in Santa Monica, California, United States - pink nodules | ecosystem: Host-associated > Plants > Roots > Nodule...
AAAATAGATTTTCAAATAAAAAGCAGCATTTACCAAACAACTTTAACTTTATTTCTAAAGCTCATATTTTTAACTTTAAGTTTAAAGTAGCTTCTATGCCTCAAAAAAGTTGGGCCAAACGCACCCTAAATATCCTTCAGACTCAACACATGACATGATTTTAAAATATAATCATTTTAAAATTAAAACTTAATCAAATAAAAGCAAATCATATGATTGGTTCATACTAACCTCACAGCAAGGAGATAATAATCTCTGTGCCAAGCCACTGCTTGAAGAAGGTACCTGAAAGATTGTGAGCCAGTATCAGAGAAAGAGTTTGAGAGAAAACTGAATATTCTGAAAATGATAAAACTGAATCTACCTCTGCCACAGCAATCTATTTATCAATGATAAAGTCTAGTTCAACAAACTAAGGCTGTTTCAACTGCTCAAGAGAAAGCTATCTGACAGCTGTAAAATAGCTGGCAGTAACCGCAATACCAGTTGGCACAAACTAACAACAGCAAATAGAGTAGTGCAGTGAATAAAAATTAGTGCACCTATTACAGAGAAAATGCCTTCTCTTACAGCCAGTAAGATCAAACACAAAATGGATTAAGGTTGTATCCTTCTTGTATCTAAATCTAACAAAGTCCGTGATAGCAGGAATTACTATACAATTTAGGACAACAAACCAAACCTTGTTTACCCTGTTTGGTCAATGTAATACGAACAAAAGTTTGTTATAAATTTAAATGTGACCTTTCCTAGTGGATCTGAATTAATAAAGTCACAGCTTTATATTGCAAAACACAGAAAAACGAAGGAGAGGTTCACAAAACAGGGAAGGAGATGCGTTTGCAAAAGACAGAAGAATAAGTTTTTCATACACATAGCATAAACCTGAAAAAGGCCCTGTAAAAGCTCAAATTTTAAGGTGTTTTAGGGTTTTCATCGTCGCAAACCCATCGCACTCAATAGCACCACGAAAATCGCACAACGCAGTGTGAAATTATTCCGATACTGAGACCGCTCCTCTATTCTGAGACACCACACCGCGTGTGAGGGCAGCCACTGACTGCTACGAGCTGTCATGATAGCAGCACTAACAGCCTCTCTTGACAACAAAGGAACAGTCCCACATGTACACTCATTTATAACAATTTTTTGGATAATAATAACATTTTTTTATTTCCACAATGACTGGAGTATAAGAATGAGTTTGACAGTTAAAAAAATGAGGCCGCTTAGTTGTGGTTTGCGGAATGGGATTCGCATGAAATTATGTAAAACTTTAAACAAACAAAAAATGGGGTCATCCCAATACTCCCACTCATATCCAAAAGGTTTTTTCTGGTGTGAAGCACAAAAGACATTTGCGAGGTTCAAAATTATGACGAAAGAAACAACATTGAAAAAGGAAAATATAACAATGGCAAATAGCTTTCTTGAGTCTTTTAATTTAGATAATGATAAACAAATAGGTAAAAGTGAAAATAAAAATTCACAAGTTATTGAAAAGCTAAAGAACTATGTGTTTACATTCCTTTTCAGTGATACCTTGGTTTTCTTCAATCGCAAGCAGCTTAAGCAGACCAGGCTCAGTATTTTCTTCAACTCAGTAACATGGCTAGGATGATAAATAGGAACTGGAAGTTCAATATATCCAAAGTGGCCTGAAAAGTAATAATGATTCAGCCCAATTCTTTTGAAATATAACATTTTTTCCATCAGAATGACAATACAGGAAATGATCAAATAAAAGACCTTCGCATTTTCCTGCTTCGGAAGTGCCACAAGATTCACATCGTCCAAACTCAAGTGGAAGCCCAAGGAAAGGATTAGCCAGTTGACTCGCATGGCTAATTTGGGAATCACTAATTGATGCAGTACTCTAAAAAAAAGGAAAATATAAAGCAAGCACAACATCACAACAAAGTCTAGTTACAATTTACAAATAGTGATAGACATACAATTTAACACGAAAAAAGTAAAGAAATACATAATGCTTACAATTTCATGGCGTGTAGCCATGCTGAAGCGGATCCCAACAACCTTCCCTTCCAAAAGGGATGTAGTAGCATTATCTTCCATGATGAATACCTTGGTAAATCTATAGCACCTGCCAACAGATAACTCATAATCACGAGTCAATATTTGTAAACCTTAATAATTTCAACAGAATTAAGGCAGAAAAGAAAATTAAAAAATCATTGGAACAGAAAATTACTGGAAAGGTAAACTTTTATTCAAAAATACTTTCACAGAATTCAACAACAACAACCAAGGCTTATCCCACAAAGTGGGGTTGGCTACATGGATCAAATTACACCATAATGTTCCATCATAAACCATATTTCGGTCTAACTCATTAATCTCCAAATCTTTCCTAATAGTTTCTCTTATAGAATACTTTCACAATTAAGCAAGTAAAAATAATCTCCAAAGACAGCACAAACAAATAAATCTAACCAAAATATCATAATAATTGACAACTAAAAATGTCTGAAAGGATGACCAGATATTGCATATTGCTCAACTAATACACATCTGTTCAGATCAAGCACCTTGACAAATAGGTGATCCCACCATTTAAGAATGGAACTACCATAATCCCAAGAACACTTGGGTGAAACAACCAGTTCAGAAGTCATACATCAACCCATAACCATCAAAGCACTTGAATAATATCGAAAACTATGCCAAACAGAAACTGTGGGTTCGAACCAGCCAACGCAAAGGCACATTTATAATCATCAACTAGAAAGTGTTAATCACTGAGAACCATTACTGATATGAGATTATCTCCCAATAACAAAACTGTCCCTTAATTAGGGTACTAATTGGTTTTACATAGATAAATTCATTAATCCATTTCTTAGAAAACACAAAGTCACACCCTAACCCAAAAAACCATGCATGTTTATCTTCATTTAACCCAACTCCTTAAATGGCTGGAAAAAGGTAAAACCCCAACTACATTGAATCATTTTTAACCAAAATGAAAAGAAAGAAAAAAAAACACCACTCACCCTCACCTCCAATACAACGGGATAGTGCATGCATGTTTCGTATCACGGTGCAGATGCCGAACATACCAAGTGCATGTTTGGATTTACAACGAGTTTGGCAGAACCACAGTGACATGCCGCAATTTCGGCAAAGCCTATGTTTTGGTATCACGGTGACCAATTGTGATTTTCCAAAAGCTACATTTTGTAGCTTCTGCAAAATGATGGTGGGTCCCCTGTGATACCAAACATACACTTTGTAGCTTTGACAAAATCACAATGCACTAAGATTTCGCCAAACTCACAACTCATCCAAACATACACCAAGAATTCACAAAATAAAATAAATAAATAAACGAAAAATAGACAAAAGCTAGAAATAGGTAAAATTTTCAAGAAAAATTTAAAAAAATACTAAAATAGTGTGCATGAACTTGAAATTTTTCCCTGAAATGATGATTTTCAACGAAAATAGAACAAGTCAAACAAAAATTCAGCCAAAATAAAAACACACTTAACAAAAAAAAAACACAATCAAAAAATAAAAATAATAATACAACATTTGAACCTGTTTCTTACCTCAGATATTAATTTCAGAAAAATTAACGCGTCTCAGCTAGCTGAACACAAAACCCTAAAACCACAAAAAACAGAAAATCAGAACCAAAAAACGCAAAATCGGTACCAAAACGCAACATTGAACAAAGCGTCTTTGCATGAAATCGAAAATGCAGAACGATTAAGCGAGAAAATCGAAGTACCTAACAGCAGGTTTCGATCATCTAGCTGGAGAAAACACGAAGAAGTTCGTTTAAGTAAGAAATTTGAAAAACCCTAGACAGTGAAAAACAAACAACGGAAATGAAAAGTCAAAACGCAAAATCGATTATGCAAAACGACAGAGAGAGTAGCGTTTTTGCATGAAGCCAGAATGTAGTAGAAATTAAGCAAAGAAAATCGATTTACCGAGTAAGCTAGGGTTTGATCGTTGTTGAGAAAAGCGCGTTTGAAAAAAAGCTGAGAGAAAATGAGAGAGAGTGGAAGAGTGAAGTGTGAAGTGGGAGAGAGAGTGTGAAGACTGAAGAGTTTGTTGCAATTGCATGAAATTAAATTAAATTTGTGATTTCGATAAAAAGGAAAAATTAAAATGAAATGGAAAATATTTGTTGGTGTTGTTTAAGAGGTACTGGGTTTTTGGGAGAGGGGTTTTGGTGGTTGATGACGATTTTGTCCTTGTTGACATTTTGGTTAGATGTTTTAGTTGGTGGTGACTTTGGGGGTAAAATTGGGATTTCGGTGTTTGTTTTTGTTGAGTTGGAATGGAATGTTGTGCTAGAGTTTGTGTGTGGTGAGGGAAATTTGACCGGGGTTAAATGTGAGTTAGTTTTTACTTTTTAAATATGGATTTATCTACCATGTGAAACATTGCACATGTTAATATAATTAATAGTAGTAACTTTTTTTTGAAAAACAACAATTATTTATTCAAAAGTTTTTAAACTTTTTAACATGTGTAAATTTTTATAAGTTCCAATACAAAAAATTTATTTTAAACTTTTTAACATGTAAAAATTTGCACATGATAAAAAAACTCTTCAAATATTAAGAGGAAAAGACTTTTTTTTTATTTCTATTATTATTTTACGTGAGACTCATTTGTAAAGTGGTATAACCCACTTGTATATTCCACTCAATAAGAGAGAACATGTTAAAATAAGTGTCGTTAACAATTACACTTTAGTTGAATTTGTTAGAAATATGTGGCAAGTGTTGTTCATATCAAAATAGTAGGATTCTTTAACAATTTGGATCTAGGTCCCCTCTGTTGGTAGGATGATTCAACGTGGGTCTCGACTGTTCAAACATATTTGATCAACGTTTGTCTCAAACGTTCAAACACATTTGACCATATATGATAGCACAAACGAGTGATTGAGATCAATGCTAATCTCAATCGCTTAAACACTTTACCCACAAGTGTTATCACAAACGAACGGTTGAGATCAACATTGATCGAACAGTGTGACAAAAATGGCAGAAAAGGGTTTGTTTTGTTAATTGGATCAACTCCTTTGTTTTTCTTTTCTTCCTTCTCATAACTTGCTAACGAGATTGGGTTAAGGAACGTAACAGAATGAAATAAAGGATTTTGTGTTGATGTGTGATGATTTTGTTTGTAGGTAATAAGTAATAATAAGTAACAGGTCAAGTGCATATTGTCGAGTTAAATGTTTGTAATGCATTTGTTCTTTAAATTTTGTGTCCATTGATATCATTTACATTTGTGTTTAATTGGAATGTATGGACGGTGTAAAAAAAATACGCATGTCAATAATGTGTTGTAAGGTCAATTAATGAATATGAAAATACACGAATTATTATATTCATTAATTGACGTGTCAACGCATTATTGGATACACTGACAAATCATACTAATTAAACTCATATAGATTTACATTGCCGGTGTATGCAAAAAAATCATTTTCCATTAAACTCAGCGAAAAATATTTTCGTTGTTGTGTTGACATTGTCCAAATCAGTCAATTATAATTTCTTTTAATAATTTTTTATTTAAAAAAAATTGTTAGGGTTCTTGGTTTTCATCATCTCACAATATGATGCATGTTCTTCAAAATCTTTATCAAATAAAAAAAAATACCAAAATAAAATTTCATATTGAATCTTTAACCTAATTATGCACCCATATCATCTTCTCTAGAAGAAAAATCCAAAAATTATAAAATTAAAGAAAATGAAAAATTCAAACTTACCAAAATAAAAAAACAATTCATACAATGATTTTGTTTGGAAGTATTCTCACAAGTCTTCATCCATTTGCATGCTACTTGTTTGATTGGATGTCCTCTATCGCAGCATAACCTGTCGAAAGTAATTAAAATTTGTTTAATAATCCTAACATCGGTAGTGGTTGAAGAAAGTAAGAACGACAGAGGAGAAAGTAAGAAATTAGGGATACAAACTCTCAAAACTACAAATCTACCCACTAAAATCTCAAGTTTCAATTCAAGCCACTCACACACTAACACAAAGAATTTAAAGATATACAAGATTGCGCCGATAACAATGTATTGGTTTCTAAATCTTTAATCTTTTTCTCTCTGACTTCATATTTTTTATTAAAGCAACAACAATATGAAAGATGAGAGGATACTGTGCAGGTTTGCAATTTTGTGGGTTTGAATATGAAACTCGAATCTAGATTTTAGGGTGTTAGTTTTGAGTTTTTTTGTTGTTGTTGAAGATGGAGATTTGTTTTTATATTTAATTGAAGGTGAAATAAGAAATCAGGATTGCAAACTTGTAGATTTACAAACCAACCCACTAGAATCTCAAGTTTCAACTCAACCCACTCTCACGCATTCTCGAGGATTTGAATATCTACAAACCTACGTCGATAACAATTTTTGGGTTTCTAGATCTCTGATTTTTTTCCTTGTTGCCTTCGCTTTTTTATCAAAACAACAACAATAATAAGGGGTGAGAGAACAAATTAAGGGTTTTCAGATTTTATGGTTATAAATGTGAAACCTATATATGATTTTTAGGATGTTGGTTGAGTTCCTTGGTTGAATATGGAGTTTTTTTTTTCACCTTTGCTAGAAGATGAAAATAATGAGTCTTTTCTAGTTTCATTGGCTTGTGTGTCACTTCATCAATCAAAAGTAACTTTTACCCCATTCTAACTTTATTAATGTTATGAATATTTTTCCTTGTGTTTTAATAAAGTTTAGGGTTAATTGTTCAAATGGTCCATGTAATATACGTGAAGTTTATAAATAGCCCTTGTAAAAGAAAGAAACACTGATTTTATCCCTGTAATTTGAGATTTTTCTTATTTTGGTCATCCAACAGTCCATTCACATGAGGCACTGAAGTGGCATGAAATCTTGGCACGTGGATTTTTTTTTGATGATGTGGCTTTTTATTTTTTGCTTAAAGAAATTAAGATGGAGTATTTTTTTTTCTCACCTTGATAACCTAAGCGTATAAGATACAAGGTAAACCAACATAAGGGATGAACTAAAATGTAGAAAGCATGAGTATTTAGAGAAACACTAGAGTGCATCAACCATAATGAAAAGCATTAAAACAAATAAAAACATTACAAGTGGTCAAAAGACATTAAAAACAATGAAAACATCTTGGTCGGTGATCCATAATGCAAACAAATGTTTTATTAGAAAAGTAAAAGTATGATTTACCTCCTACGAAGCGTTTGTTATGGGCTTGAGTTTGACATTTGTTCTTTAGGGTTTTATGGCGGGACATTAGAGATGGAATGCCTCTTTGTTTTGAACTCCGTGCTATCAAATTCTTCTTCATCTAGGTGTTTTAATTTAGAGTTCTTCACTTTGATCACGTCTTATCAACCTGAAGGGACTATATTACTCCCTTTTGGTTTTAGCCCTCCTAGATAACAAATTTGAGGACCTTAATTTCACTAGGTCACATACTTCGAACTCATCTATCCTTAGGTTCTTACTCACTGCAATAGTAAGATATTCATTTAGAAAAGTATTATCTCTGAATGGTTCCTCTTATTCACTCTATTTGCTAAGTCCTATCAATTTTAGTTGTATCCTTTGTGAAGAGATTAAGTCACTTATCTTAATGCAATATTTTTTTTTAATCTTTTGCTTAAAATTTCATTTTTTTCTCCTTAAGCTCGTTCATTTTATGAATCTCTCTCTCTCTCTCCATTTAGTTCTCCTAACCTTTTTTCCTATCTTATAGAAACAACATTTATACTTTTTTTTATCATATTAGGTTCCATATCCCCTTGAATAATGGTGACAACTTTGAGAATTTTAATAGTGCATTTGAAGGGTTGAACTTTGATTTTCTACTATACTTTCATTGTTGAAAGCTTCCACTATCATAAACCCTGCTTGGTCAACAAAACTTCAACACTTGCAATTATTCTGTCATATTTCCACCATTCCTTCACATTTTAACCATTCCTTCATATTTGATTGATTTATCCTAATCATTGAAAATAAAACAAAATGTAGTAAAATACTTATAATAATAAAAATAAAAATATTGATTTAATAATTAAAACAAAATAGCATGTTATCATTCTACTAACTCTTTCTCGGTTAATGAATTTTATAAGCTTATATAGGGGAAGTTTGAGATGAGTTTGATGGGTGAACTTAACTATTTTCTAAAACTTCAAATTAAGCATATGGAAAATGGTACATTTGTTAGTCAAACAAAGTATTGTCAATAGTTGCTAAAACTCTTCAAAATACTTGAAACAAAGCCCATTGACATTCCCATGGCAACAAATGGAATTTAGAACAAGATGAAAATAGTAAGGACATTGAAATAACAAAATACTATGTATTATTGGATCTCTACTCTATCTTAAGAACTTATAATAGATGTGTCCATTCAAGGTCATAATTTTTGTTAATTAAGGATACAAAGGAAAAGTAGTGGTTTTTTTCTCCTCCAAGGGGAATTGTGAGACTGTTAAGTGTTTGAACTTAAGAATATTATTTTGATTGTATTGATTAAATTGTTGTATGATAGTGAATTTTTAATTCAATAATGAACTATCTCTTTAATAACCATTGCTTCATTAACTTGAATTTATCTTTCATGCATCTCACTTGTAATTTTTTATGTATCACACTTGTGATTTTTTTGTTTCTCTCTATGTTGCTTTATTTTTTATCATTTTTTTATTTTTGTCTTTTTTTTAATGTTTCCCTCTATATCTTTTCTATTTATTGATGAAAATATTTTTTGTTAATGATAAAAGAGGGAGTAATAGTAGTAGAATTGTTAATCTTTTTGATATTGTCTACTATGATATATTTTTTTGAAAAATTTATTTCCTAGCTTAGACTCACGGGAAATTTAAAAACAACATTCTTTCTTAAGTCATTTTGTTATTGAAAAATTGTTCATCAAATACACGTGTTTGTCATCATTAAAAAGAGGGAGATTGTTAAACCAAAATGGGTTAAAGATCAATATCCTTGAGTTTAAAGATAATTCAAGTTGATCATCTATGGTTAATACTCTAGATTGAAAGGTGAACAGATAAGATCAAGACGAAGCTCTATGGTCAACATAGAGTCATCGTTTTATAGACTTGAAGTCATCATCTATGGACGTATATGAAAACTCTCTTTATGATCAAGGAAAAAATCAATGTTATGTGGTCAACCTTCTGCGAATCAAGCGACAATCTATACCAAGGCGATCCTCTAGACCAAGGCAATCCTCTAGACTTCAAATGATGCAATATATATTGTCACGAATAAGAAAATCAATCATTTAATTGCACACATGAGGAACGAACATCCTAGTGCATCAATGGTGAAGTTAAATGTGAAGATTCCTCAACTGTAATCAAGACATGGATTACACACAAGGATCAAGCATTGAAGGACAGGGATCTCTAGCAACATACTCATTTGAACTCCTCACATTTAAAGGAAAGGTATCTGCTATAGAAGGTTACGAACTTAATTTACTTACTTACAAACTAACCTTGTCAAATCAAAGTAATACAAATCAAAAGAGATACACTTCAAGTGTATTGTGCTCGTATAGTTTACTATATATAGATTTTGTGTAAACATTCAAGGTTTGTCTATAAATCTTGTAATCCTTTGTTAAGAATCCCTCTAGACAGTCTTAGTGTTTGTTGCAATCAAATTTATTATAGTGGAAAAATTCCTTAGAAGTTTAAGTGGGATTGGACGTAATCCTAGGTTGTTGGGTAAACCAGGATAAATACTCGTTCCAATCATTTATCCCATAAATTTTTACATGCATGCACTTTACCTCAGTCTAACTGTTAAAAAACCAACACAGTACAAACCCCATTTTCTTGTGTTTTTCTCATCTCCAGGTTGTCCGTCTGCGAAGCTTCTGTCACCGGTGGGATCTCGCAGAGCTCAAGATTTCGGGCTATCACTCGGGGTGTTTGGTGCACCAGTGGCGGCAAAGTCATGGTCTTGTTATGCGTAAGATAACAGATCGTTGTTGGAACGGTCCAAGGCCTCCTTGGACAGGTTTTGGTTGGGATGAAGACATTGTACTACTGTATTGTTGTTGGATACAGGTTTCCTCATTGTGAACTTTGTTGTCGACAAAGCAGAGTTAAGTGTTAACCATCTTGATTTCGTCGTAACAAATAGGTTTGTTTCTATAGTTCGATCCGCAGTGAAGCCGCGAAAGATCCGTTTGGACCATAGTAATATGGTCTGGTTGTAGCTGTGAAAAGGGAGGATTCCATCATGGTCAATTGTCAATCCTTCTCCACAGGAGGGGGTGGTTTACCTGCATATGCTCCGACACTCAAGTCAGTGAGATATCGTGAGAGTGAGGCAGTTTAAGGGTAAACTACCACTTACCTGATCCAACACTATGCACTAGTATATATAGAGAATGATTATGATTTTTTGTTGTTAGGCCTTCACTTGGACATGTCTCTCTTAGGGACACTTGCAATGATATGGACGAAGTCATAACATTGAATCTGAATTGGACAACTCAGATTAAAGGTCCAAACAAGGATCCAGTGAGATTTATAACATGTCCATGGTATGGTCCGCCAGTCATCAGCTTCTAGTTGGATATGGGTCCTAACCTGGATTGAGCTTTGGCCCGGTCTGAATCAATTATAAAAAATAAAAATAAGAAAATGTTGAAGAATAGTTAAAGGTAACATCAATATATTTTTTATTTAACTAAAAAAGCTATTTTTGTTTCTTCTCTCTAATGTTCTCTTTTTCTCTAAATTTTTTTTTTTGAAAAAAACTTTTTCTCCAACTTCATTTTTGCTATTTTCTTCATTTATTTTTCATTAATTTCTACTATATTTTATTGAACTGTTATGTCAGATTTATTTTTCATTAGCAATCACTCTTCCATTCCATTGTATATGCTATTGTCAATATTTTGCGGTTGGTTTGGAAATGCAGGAACAATATCATATTTAATGATATTTTTCCCAATTTTGGCCATGATCTTATTTATGTCAAAATCCTTGTTCATCATGAAGTTCATCATTCCAAAGGTCACATATTTTCTTCTATCAACGAATTTTCTATTCCAAGCAGTTTGATGTTGACTGTCATCATCCCCTCATAATTCTACTAAGCAAGTAAATTGGATTATGCCCCCAAACTATTGGGATTCAGTGTAACATTGATGTGGCATCTAGAGGATCACCATGTGTCTATTCTTGCGGTGACATCTTTAGAGATCACCTTTGTACTTTTTTAGGTGCATCTTCAAATAATATTGATGTTATGAATTCTCTTTATGCTGAAATTTGTAATGTTTTTTATGCTATTAATATTGAATTTGCTCATGATAGAGGTCGGATAAACTTATGGTTTGAGTGTGGCTTCCTCCTCATAGTTTAAGCTTTTACTACTATGAATTTGGTTCCTACGAAGCTTAAGATGAAATAGAAAACTTGTCTCCATATCATTCGGAATTTTTCGTTTTAGATATTCTCATATTTGTATAGAGGAGAATGGTTGTTCAAATAGACTAGGAAATGTTGACTTCTTTGTTAATAGTTTAGTTTGGTGGGATCAATAACCTAGTTTTTCTAGAGAATGTTTCTTTAGAGATAAAATTGGTTTACATTCTTATAATTTTCGATAATTTTGTTTTGGTGAACCCACCACCACCATCCCCTTCATATTTTTATATCAATAATACCTTTGAAGAGATTGTATATGATTTGTGGTGTATTAGGAGTGCCATCAATTTATTACTATGATACAATTATCTCTAATTTTGTGTATTTTTTTTACTCTTATATGAAAAATATGGAACCAATGTTTATCATTGATGCAAAAAAAAGAAGAGATCTTACACATGATAAAATATCAATATTTGTCACTGATAATTATAATTTTATTATAAAAATCATACACGGAACAAATGTTTTTCATTGATCAATAAGTTTCATTTATTATTTTTCACTATCTTCTAACTAAAAATGAGAATAATTATCTCTAATGAAAATGTTTATTGATTTAATAAGTTTTACATGGAAGCGCATGGTAACTTCATTTTAGTTTCTAAAACTTTATGGGAGAGGATTCGATGCCTTTGATTTTTGGCTTCGGTGCCTTTCGGTGCCTTTGATGGCTTTTGTTCCTATCTCTCTCTAAACCATTAATTCTCTCTCACCTAATTAATTTATTTTAATCATTCATCCAACCTTCCCTCTCATCTAAAATGAACTAAAGACACCGAATCATCTCCCATTTTCTATCTTAATATAATGTTGAACCTAACTATAAAACAAAAATCAGCAGCCCCGTGCTCTAGTTACGTTGATGAATAGAAACATGCATGCATCAAGCAAAGATTCTTTCTTCCTATTCGAGTAAAGATATAAAGGTAATTACAACTTCGAAAAATTGTCTTTCTTCTCTTTCTTCACACTTATCTGAATATTACAATAAGCTAAAAACTTGTCTCAATAGTCTTTATTGTTTCTCGCCTAAACCTACGAGAAAATATAGTTATCTCCTCAACCTTTCTCTAATATAACTCTCCTTTTCTTTTTTTTTTGAAAAGGGTAAAATGAATTATATAAACTGAGGTCTTGATAGTTTAAGCACATACAAGGGGTGCCGAAAAAACTAGGATGAAAAAGTCAAATTAAAACAACATACAACAAAGGCAAATAAAAAGAACGGAAAAAAAAGAGGTCAATACAACTCCGGTACAAAGTGATTCCCAAACAAGTTAAAAGATCAAGCAACCATATATGATAGTTAAAAGCAAAATTAATACATCTCAATAGTTCTCTCGAAACAAACAAAAACGAAGATAGTTTAAAGTCACAATGACTTTAAAGGTTGGCAATATCCATTTTCATACGAGATTGAAAAATAAATAATCAATTTAGTCTCTAAATTAACACCTACACTTCAATTTAATCTCTAAACCGTGCAAAGTATAACAAGTAGTTTCTCGAGTCTAGAGAAACTACCTGAAAGTGGATCAGGTGCTAGAAATCGATGTTGATTTTGCGAAATTTTGAGCAAATACAATAGGTTCATAGAGCAATTATCAAAAACATCAGCCTCATAGACGGATCAATTTTCAGGTCTAGAGATAACAATCCTGGAGAAATTTTCGTTGCAGTCTTGCTGACATGGTTATTGGGATCTATGTCAAAGGAAATTACTACAAGCCTTTTTAGTTCCAAAGAAGCCCGTAGCATGTTGGCTTGAGTTGTAGGAACGTTTTTCTCATATGAATATTGTTCAAATATGAAATTAATGCTTGTGTGCAAGATAACAAGACTGTGAGTTCCTACTTCAAAATATGATGAATTCTCAAGTAGCCTCTTTTCACTTAAATTCTATATTTCCATTAGCATTGGATTCATTCTCTATTACATTTACACTCTTTCTGAGACAATTTTGTGTCATACAAGACTTATGATTCGTGAAGATGATTGAGACAGGAATTGAGTTGGGGGGACTTTACTACCTCAATCAAAGAAAGAAAGTATCTTGTAACTATGGTCAAGCCATTACTCATGCTTTTTGGCATCAATGCCTAAGATATCCTTCCCACAAAATAATCATGTTATTTCCTTTTTCAAGTAATAGATAATGTGAACGATACAAATATTTAATTTTCTTTTTATCAGTAATGCTAATGTGCACGACAGAAACTTTCGTGCAAATCCCACGAATGCGCGTCCACCCTGTAAAACTCTATTTTGATCTAAAATGGATCTTTGTATTAAAACATCCCTCTTGCATAGTTGCATGTACACCACTGTTCCACTAAACTCTTCCTCCCTTACACGCAACACATCACATGTACTGACGATCACCAATTCTGTCGGGTGCACGTACCCTCTACTCCCAGCTACTGATATTGCCTTCGACACCGTTGGAAGTGTGGCCTTCCATCGTTTCAACATGTAACATCGAGATCAATCGATTTCTTGACAAGAAAAATGAAACAACCTCTCTTCTAGCTTCACCTGGCGCTACTTACCGTTAGAGCATTCATATGCATATCTGTGTAAGTAATGGTAGTTGTGCGGCTACAGGGCGACGATGAAGAAAAATATGAATGACGCAGCGGTATGACACATACAAGTTGTTTAGGCGACGCTAAGCCGGTGATGACAAGGATGAGTTATCAAATGTTGACATGCTGGTATGGCAAGGTGAGCCGGTTATGTTATTGGAGGCGTTTTTTGGGTACAATTGACCTGAAGTTTTCAATAGGATGTATACATTTTGCATTTTTTTATTTTTTATTTTGAAGAAACCATAGAAATAGGAAAAGAAGGAGTGCGGTACAGCTGAAATTACATGCCCTGGTGCAATTCGTCGGTCCTTTGTGTCGTGCCATATAGCACTATTCTTTTTTCATAGATCAAACAAACTCGATTATCAATATTGTTGACATTTGGAGTGGCTAACATCTCCCTTCACTTTCAGGAGCAAAGTATTTCCTCAATATTGTCGTCGTTGATCACACAAGCACATGAATCTATTGAGACACCTTTGCTCCTGTTGCAGAACTCACCATAGTTTGAGTACTCAGTGTTTGCCGTCATACAAAGGTGGCACTAGCACCAACTTGATGTTGATAAATGATAATGCCTTCTCAAAGGAGATCTTTATTAAGAACTCTACATGTATTTTGCAATGCTGATTAGGTTAAGTGCAAGGATACAAGAAGGTCAATATTTGGATATTACATCTTGCTTGAACAAGCACCAATTTATTTGAAAATGAAAAGAAAAATATTGTGTTACGTTCAAGTGTAGAGGCAAAGTATTGCTCCCTGGCTGCTACATTTTTTGAGATAACTTGGTTGAGAAATATATTGAAAGTCTTGAAGGTTGACTCATACAAAATCACTTACATTATTTTGTGGCAACCATGTTGCAATGCACATCGCTTCAATTTTGGTGTTTCGTGAAAAAAATAAAGCTCATAGAAATTCATTGTCCCTTCACTACTAAAAAAAGCGATTTAGTGATGGAAATTAGCTACGGAAAAATCCCTCACTAATTGTAATTTTTTATCGAACTAAAAGTAGTGAACAATAGTGATGGAATGTGTGTCGGATAAATCCATCACAAATATTCCATCATAAATTCGGTCACATATATGAGGAGAGTAAGTTTAGGGAAAGGTTTTGCGACAAAATGTTTTCCTCTCTAATTTTTCCGTAACAAAATTCATCAATAAATAAAAAATTGAAAGACAATGATACTTGGCACGAAAAAAATGTGGAGAAAATTTCAACTAAAAATCTGTGGAGAAAATTTCTTAATTGCCTACACACAATTTATTTTAATTTCAGGGCTTAGGCGTGATTGTGCCAATTGAGTTTGCAGCGGAGGTAGAAATTGAAATTACTCTTTTCCCTTTTATTTTTGCTCATTTCCACCCCAAACTTTCAAAATTAACCCTAACATAAGTAATCTCACACCGGGTACCGAGCATGAGTAAACTTGCGCTGCGCACACTGGAAGAAAAAAAAAATCTCCACGGGACTTAAGTCCCACTGCATATATAAGCATATTTTCACAGAGACATGTATAACTACCATGAAGAATTATCAATGCATAATGCTAGTAGAATGCGCAAGCACAACTCTCTTTGTATTTGACAAGTATACCCCAGATACTCTCTTTATTGACTTGTCAGGGTCTGGGTTCTTCCAAAGAGTAAGAAAACATCAGTCAGTTACGACTTCATTTACATTGTGAATATTCTTAAAGAAGCATGTCTATTCTAGTTTAAAGAGTAAATTATATCATATGTTATTTTCACGTTACTTTTCTGCACACATCAATAAAGATGGTTTAGAGCTAATTTTAAGCATTTTATCTTTACTAAAACACAAAAATCAAGGAGTTTAATCACTTTTAAAACAAGAATGCTCACCTGACTTCATCCATGTCCGGCTCAGTTCATTACAAGCCTACAGTGTGTATATAGGACATCAGTTACACACAGAAATCTCTTAGCAAAACTAGAAAGAAGAGAATTGAAAACATAAGGTTAGGCAGCGGGACTCAAGTCCGGTGGTTTTTTTTTTTCTTTCTTTTTTCCGCTAGTTGTAAACAACACAAGTTAACTCACTTTCGGTATCCAGCGTAAGTTAACTTGCATTGGGGTTAATTTTGAAAGATCTAAGTGAGAATGAGCAAAAATTAAAGGGAAAAGAACATTTTTTTTATAGAAATTTGTAAACCTGCATAAAAGAATCCAAACCACACATATCCCCTTGTTCTCAATCATAAATTATGTAAAATTAATAGACTTATTTGGTTTCAAAATTGAACGATGCATCAGAGCTAGCAAAAAGCTCCTCTCTTATTTTTAAATGATTTTTTATTTTTTTAAAAATGTTTAGAATATATTTTATTTTGAGGTAAAAAATGTTTAGAATATTATAAGAATCTCTAAAAAAAACAAATAGAATTTTTCATTAAAGCATGAATTAAATATGAACTTTTCTGTTTTTTTTGCTAAAAAACTCATATTTAATTTATGTTTTGTTAAAAAATTCTATAATTTTTTTGGGAGAAGTTGTTATAATATTCTACACATATGGTGATAGAAAACTTTTGGGGGACTAAAAGTCAAATAAATCATTTAGAGAGACTAAAACAAAAAGTTGATATATTTATAAAGACCAAAAACATATTTAACCATAATTATTTAATAAATAATGATTTATTTATTAAAGGGGTGATCAACACCGGTGAACGACCGGGCACGATGCCCATTAGTGGTGGTTCAGAGCGGAGCGCTGACAACCCCATGGCGGAGCTTCGATGGATTACGGCAGAGCTCCATCGGTGATCGGTGTTGATTGTTAACAAGGTTCTTCAACATCTGTCAGAGGGTTCTTCAATGGTGTTGATCCATTTAATTTTGTTATTATATTAATTTTATAAATGAAATGTTCATATTTTATCAAATACACATGTATTATTATTTGGCCCCGTAAACATAGCTTAATTGACATAGACAATACATTGTTATATGCAAAGACTGAAGTTCGAATCCCGGACACCCTACTTATTCACCTAAAATGTAAATTCTAGCCACTAAACTACTTGATTAAAACAAAGTGTATTATCATTTGAGCTCATCCTTGGATCTCCTAATAAGATGGATGTATTAGATCCATTCATATTTTTAAATGAGTAGATTGAATGCAATCAACTAAAAGGTTTTTTGTTTGGTGGATACATTCAATGGATGGTGGATTGATAAATCAAAAGTAGTGTTATTTGAATAACCATTTAGTTGACAGCTTATAGGACAACCATAATTTACAAAGAAAAAGTAGGTATTTGTACGAAAACCAAAACAATAGAGAGATAAAGTAAAAAATAATGTGAGTATGAGAGAGAAAGTTATCACAAAAGTTGTCATAAAATGGATGTTCAAATATCATTTCTCTAAATCAAATTACCGTTTTACTCTATATGTGTATGAGTGGGCCACTAAACCAATCATCTATAAATAAATGTAAATCAATTTCGTTAAAAAAATGTAAATCATTTCTACAATCAAATTTTATACCGCGGTAATCACCTTTTATTTCAGCTGTCTTATTTTAACCGTCTCATCCGTCTTATTTTAATCGTTATTTTAAGGTTGTGTGTGGTTTTTTTAAAAAAAGGATTAGTTGTATTGATTTTAATAACAAAATTAATATCATTTACTAAAACACATTTATTAATTGTATATACTAGAGTAGATAGGTTGAGTGAAATCCACGGGTCACATTTAAAAGATTTTTTTAGTCTCGTTTGAGTGTCTCACAAATCACAATTTCTTATACGGATATATTAATTTGTAGATATATTCAAAAGTTACCACCATTAATAACTTTATTGACTTGTAGTAAAAAAACTTTATTGACTATGGTGCTTTTTTTTCCTTATGATAAACATTAAAAAAGTTACATCACATCTAAAGATCGTGAACAAAGTGGTGCAGATCCTTCATCCTTCTAAAACATACAAGAGTCACATGAATAGTATATCAGATTATGACTTTACTATTGTTTATTATTATTGCCTCTCTACCAGAAGATAAGGGAACACTTATTCTTAATCTTTCAGAAAGTATAATCAGTTAAAAAAACACCAATGCTATTAGGCAACACTGCAAATATGTGTTTTTGGCCCCCCTCTTCCCTTAAAAGCCATAGATTCAATCTTATATAGCCTATAGCAAATCGAATTTCTGATATTGAAAAAAGGCTACAAAGGGCACAATGTCCCTACCAAAGTCTAATAATTTCCTATCCTTGAGTCAATGAATTTTAGACACATTATTTTCTCTTATAGGCACAACAAAAGGCCTAGAAAGTTTTCAATTTCTTGCTGCACTGCTTTTCACTCATCAGAAGATTCCATTTTTGTCATAGACCAAAGCTTGCTTTAAATTTCATTATCACATTTATTCATATGTATCTATATCACAAAAACTCTATACCACAAATGTATATCACATTTAGTCAAAAATGTATATCACAGAAACTGTTGAAAATTTGAACTTGGAGACACCATTATGTGAAAAATGGACCCTATTCAGATTTTGCTTCAGGTGGTTACTTACTACCACTTAATTTCCATATAGTCTTTCATTGGTAGTGTTGTGTAAGTGGGGTTGTCAAGTTGAGCTAGAAGAAGTGTGTGTGGTTGCTTCTGGAGAGTACTAATTAACGGGGCCGATCCAATGGTAAAATATCTCAAACAAGAGTTTTAGACCTCAAAATTTTGGATAAAAAAGGTCTCAAAAAAGTTTAATTTTGTTATAAATATAAAAAGAGGTGTGTTATTTGAACAACCATTTGTGCGACAACATTTAAGACAACCATAAATTTATAAAAAAAATTAGATATTTAAAACAGATGACAAAGTAACCGAGATCAAACCGGTGAACTACAATTTTCCCAGTTCAACTAGTTGAATTATTTGGTTCGGTCCGATTTTTAAAACACTATCTTGAATAGGAGGAATCGTCCTGTTTTTGGGCATATCATTATATGTAAATTGTAACAGTCGGCAAAACCTTTAGATAACATTCGGCAAAACCTTTAGATAACATGTTGCAATATAAGGTACATCAATATAGTCATCTATCTCAGTCTCCCTCTATGGTGCTTCATTGAGTATACGAGGAAATTTGGCAGTAAATTATTGTTAATAGTGTTTATTGTGTGTGGTGTAATCGATGGATAATTGGATATTGTATAGTCGGCATAACCTGTGGAAGATGGAGAAAGAGTTACATGCATGTATCAGCAGGAAAAAGTAATAAAATAATATATAAAAAATGATCAAAGAATAAAGCACTATGACTTTCACGGTAGCAAATGGGAGAAAACTTTTTATGCATTGACTATGGTTGCTCTATTTCCATAAAGTAAAGATGTTTCATCATCACTTGAAGACCATTTATCATGAAAATAACACAAACATCAATGATAGATAGACATCCTTAATGTATTCTCATCCGTTTTTAAATATAAGCAAATTTTACTTTTTAGATTCATTTAATCAATGATGTTTGTGGTTTATAATATGAACCACATGCATCATTAATTGAATGAATGTAAAAAGTAAAATTTGTTTATATTTAAAAACAGAGGGAGTACACTCTTTTGTACCACTCTAAAAAATTTAAGTTAATCAAATATAGGGTCTGTGTGACCATATTTTTTTAGTAGCGTGACCACTATTTTATTTGGTTAACTAAGTGGAAAAATAGTGGTCACGCACATTTTAGTTGTGTGACCACATTTTCCAGCCTCTAAATGCTGAAAAAATAGTGGTCACGCAACTGAAAAAATGTGGTCACACAGACCACATATTTAGATAACTGAAATTTTCTATATTAGTACAAAAGCGTGTGCACAATAAGGGTGTCTACCAATCTTTATTCTATACCAAGAGGATACGAAAAATTTACATTTTTGTTATAGATATTTTTTTTCTTCCTGATAAATTTTGAATTCGAACTCAGATTTTGTATATCAACGTCTTTGTAACCATCAACTAAATTGTGTTTATAAAATTGTCGTAAACATGTTTTACACCGTCATTTATTTGATACAAATTTATTATCTTGCTGCATCACATAACTTTTATGAGTGTACTTTGAAACTAATGGCCTGAAATAAAAAATAAAATAGAAGTCTCTCATTAGGTATTAGATGTTACTCGATCACTTGATAACTAGAAAAATAATCCACAAAACAAAGGTAACCCAAATATAAAAATAAAATAAAAAAAGTAACAACGAAATGAAAAGACTTAATTGTTGTTTTCGTCTCACTATTATTAGTTGTGTTCAATAAATCGACCCCCTCATTAAAAATTGTACAATTTAGTACATTCGTCGTATTTTTAGGCTAAAAAATATGATACAAAGATATATATTTTTGATTAATTCATAGTATTCTTGCACAATTTCTCTTCTTTTCTTATATTCTATCTGACCATACAAGTTTTGGAAACATATTTAGACTTTAGACAATTTCACAAGTCACCTTTAACAATATGAAGATGACTGTGATGCCTACCAAATAAATACAATAGTAGTTTTGTGGTCTTGATATGATTATGATCAATTTGATCTCACAATGACCTTTCTATCTCTTTCTATGTTTAATATGATTACAATTGGTGAATATGATCTTTTAAAATACACTTAAAAAGATGTGCTAAAGATAAAATGTAGGCTTGAGTATATTTGTGATTGCTATCTAATGTTTGAGAATGAATATCAAGTTTGAAGGTGATTATGATCTTTTTCAAGAAATCTGAACTTTCTTCTTCTGATTTATCTACATATGACGATTCTCTTGCAGAAGTGTTTTGATGAGAGATTGTATAAGAAAGTTGTATTTCACATTTGAATAATGATTTAAATTTATAGAGATTTGTCTAACCGAGCAAGCAAGAAGCTAATTGTTATTATCGTTTTTTTAGTGTTTTGCCTTGACGATGAAGTTACCCAATAGATCCCATATATTGGGTAACATATTCTCAAACCTCAAACCACCTTTACCACCCATTGATCACCCACATTTACGGCCAAAACTTGGTTTTGTTTTACCCCCTCCTTAACACAACCATGTAATTAATTCGTTTTGACATCATCTTCTTTTAACCATCTCACATTGAAGGCCAAAATTTGATTTTGCTTGAGGAATAAGCTATCTCACCTAGCTCCAACTAACTTACCATATCATCTTTGACACTATCAATAGACCATCGACAACCGTCAATATGATAGTTACAAGTACTTAAAAAGCTAGAGTATTGTATAAAAGATCGCAATAGTTTTCCTAGTCCATAGCTTTTGTCTATAAATATTGATATCTTCATTGTAACAATTCATTGAGAAAATATTGACTTGTTTGGAGGTCTCAATTTACTTTCTTAATACGCGTCAAGCCATACTGTTAACACCACACTATATGAAAAATATTGACGTGTGATTTCATTTAAAGATATTTTTTCCAACTTAAATGACATTTAATTTCCACGTTTTTCAATACCTCTTTAATAATGGAGTTAGTTCTCAGCTTTCAAAGTCAACTAAATCTTTAATAACGAACAATGTTATAAGCACATCTTAGATACTCCATGATAAAAAGTTTTTATTTGTGGTTACCTCCATGATAAAAAGTTGAAATTATGTCATCAAAATTGAAATATTATAATTTGGGGTGCAGGTTTGAAGTTTGAACCGGTGTACATGAGATGGGTTAGACCCAAACCCGATCCTAACTTAGACCAAATCAATTATGGGTCATAATAACTTTGTACTCTAAAGACATATGTTAAACAATTTAAAATAGAAATATTTTCTTAAATTTTGTGCATTCAATTAATCAAAGGTAGTGTTAATTTGTGTCCTTAGGGCACATGTTAAGAAACACAAAAGTAGAAATATTCCCTAAAATTTTGTGCATTTAATTAATTAAAAAGTTAAAGAGTAAATGCAATGTACACATTTCAATAAATTATTTCTATATTTGAATCATTAACTTGTGCCTTGAGGGCACAAGTTAACATTTCTCATTAATCAAAAATAAAAAAAGACAATTAAATTCAAATGCATTAATTACAACAAAATATTTATACTTCTAACTCATTAATTTGTTTCTTAAGGGCACAAATTATCATTTTCCACCAATTATTTATATTTGAATCAAACGATGAACTGATTGAACTCAATGTGATACAAGTTCAACAAGGACGGGACAATACAAATAATTGGGTTCAATCAGGTTCATCGTCGGATGCAGATAAATAATGAGACCAAATCAATCATGTTTGAATCCGACAATGAATCTGATTGAACTCAATTATTTAGAATATTATAAAATTATCTCCCACAATTTTTTTTAACAAAATATGAATTTTTAAGTGCTTAAAATTTAAAAATTCATATTTAATTCATCTTTTGTTAATTTTTTTTTTGCAAGTTAGATGTCTATAATGTATTAAACATAAATACAAAATTAATTTAAAATTTTGAAGGATACACATGATTTAATGTAAAAATAGGGACCAAAGGCAAGGAAGAAAAAAACTTAAAGGACCAAAGCTTGTAGAAAATTTAAAAAGAGATTAAAAATGAAATTTGAGATATTATAGGATAAAATACTGACTTAACCCATTTTTTAAAAACCAAATTTGAGATATTATAGGGTAAAAAACTTGCTTAACCCATATTTTTTTTATATATTCAATTTATTTGTTTTTACTTGTTGAACCACAACTCAATTGTAAATCTAAAACTTACTATTGTACATTTGGAATAAAGATTATTTATATAGAATCCCCCATCTCTTGTTATAAGTCCTTTTGATTAATTTCACATATATTAAGAAAAGTTGGTTGTGTAGACAATATGTCTAGTTTGCGTATAATTTTACTAAATTGTCTTTTGTTTATATATGTGTATTTAATTTGACTTTTTATATTTTAAGATAAATTCGTAGTATTAATCATATGTAAATAGAAAAAAATATAATAAATGAATCTTGTAATTTGTATAGAGACTTATATTTAAGGACAATTTTTTTTAATGAGAACTTATAATGAGAGATGGAAGGAGTAATTGAGTAAAAGGTACTACCTCTATACTTTTTGTTGATTTTGCTAAGCTTAGAATGAGTCTGAAAGTCAGAGATTAATAGATATAGATATTGATTACTAAGATATATCTAAGTGCTTAATTCTACTCAACAACTGTTCTTCCATACACATTGATCATAGATCAAATTCATGACCACATACCTAAAATGCTCAACTCTCTATTGTGCCACACAATGTTCATAAGACCTATCCATATATAATATTACAACTGATCATGTTTATATCTTTACATTGTACTAGACTCTAACCCGTGTGATGCACGGATTTTGTAGAGTTTCATATATAAAATATCAAATTGGCTATATTATTACTTGTAGAGTTGCATATAAACTCAGAAAGAATCAAACTAAGTGACAATTGAGAGTGATCGACATGCACAATCTTAAAGAAGCAAATTAACAACATTTAGTTTGCATCAACAAAAATGAATATGGAAATCAACAAAAATGAATATGGAATCAAAGTCATTACTTTGCCAAAACAAAGATTTTTGCAAATAAAAAGTCAGAATAAACAACTTCAAGTAATATAATATAGGAGAAACAAAGAGGCCGACAAAATTACAGGAAAAAGTGAAGTTTCTAATGATAAAATTATCATCTGGATCAATCAAATTATCTACAATTTTAAAGGTGCAACTTTAATATCGTAAAACGTAGTAAGCGTACACCAAAAAAAATGAAAAAAGAACTACTATCAATAAAGGTACCGCTAATAATAAAAAAATAACTGCTATGAGAGAGGAAACCGCTAGGGCGGTTGGGGATTTAAAAAAAATGTTTTAGTCATGTATTTCATTTTTGGAAGCAAAAATATGTTAATAAAAGTAGAAGTGGCATAGCGGTTATAGTTGTAAAGTGAAAACATATGGTACCTGGTTCAATTTCTTGCAAACTCTTTTTTTCATAAAAATTACTCAGATCCACCAAAAAAGACGGGATTAGTTAGGGCAAACTTATCAGAACTGTTTAACATATATATATATATATATATATATATATATATTTAAAGATTTGCATATGAATTAAATCCTTTTTTTTTTGAGCAAATATGAATTAAATCCTTAAATAAGCAGCAATTTGTATTATGTTTTTATTTTTATAATTACCTTCATAGTTATTGGTACACTTTTCTTTACCAAAGTTATTGGTACTCATTAATTATGTCCTTATTTTACCTAATTAATCATTCCATCAGTCACGTATTATAAGTAGTTTAAGGTTGTGTACACATGAATTAAGAAATGAAAAGGGTCCATTATGGCATTATGGCAATAGTGTATTTTGCCCATTCCATCATTATCCGATTTGAGATTATCATCTTTGTTTGTGATTTTGTGGTTTCTTTCTTATGCTTTCCTTCTTGTGTTTTGTTATTTCTAGTTTTTTTTATAGTTTGTATGCCATATATTTTCTAAAATGCTTAAGAATGACTCAATTTATCAATAGTGTGTTTTGAGTAAAAAACTTATCACAGCTATCAATAAATTTAATATCCTCTCAACCTCACTAACAACTTGTCAAAATATGGTTCGATTGGTCATCTCAGAGATCACCTATAGTTGATTTGAGTGAACACCTGTCAATATTTTATTTCCTGTAGTTAGATAAGATTAAAGATAGTGGATCTCACATTATTATTGACCTTTCGTGAAAGAATTAATTTGGTTTTAGGACCCAAACTTTAGGTTTTTAATGCCATATTGACATCTAAATTTTTATATGTATCACTAACTCTAGTACTGATCTCAAAATATAATGAGGTATGACCCTAGTGATGATCTTATGATTATATTATTTTAATTTTAATATTTGAATGAATGGATCTTATTTTAGTGAAAAACAAAAGAATCAAGAAATGAAATTAATATCATATGCTTCCCAATTTTTTCCCCTCCCATCTTAAATATAAGTAACAAAAGAATCATCTTTTGTGATCTCAAACATAAACAAAACCCAGCTAATCATATCCTATTTAATGAAGTTTACTTGGTATGTTTTTCTTTGACTGTTTTCTTCCCAATGTGTAGTTCTATTAATTTTTTTATATCTGTTGTTTATGTAGATCTTTTAATTCTTCATTTGTACAACTTTGTACAACATTTTTGCTTTTCATGTGTCATGTGTTTAAATCGACATTAGGAACGAAGAGGCACATAAGAACAATAGAGAGACGACTATAAGAGTTAATCAAGACTATAAGAGTTAATCAAGTACACTTAAACTAAGAACAGATTCATCAAGATGTATAAATAAGATGTATCAACAGAAGTTACCATGAGGTATGAAACTGTAGAGCTCTAGCGGATGCTATATTTGAAATAAAAAGTTCCCAATTTGAAGTATCTTTTAGAGCATTTTTTTTGGGTTGGAAATCATCGCCGAATTGTAGAGCTGTAAAAAATAGTCTAGACGGATGGATCGATCTATTAATCCATATTTTTGATCGGATCAAACTTAGAGCCCGTTTATTATAGTTTTTTTTAAGGAAAAAATCATTTTTTTTTTTAAAATAATCACTTTTAAGAGTTTTGTATCCGTTTGTTACAATTTTTTTTTTATAAAAAAATCAGAATCTAAAAAAAAAATAAAAATCTAAAAACAGTTTCAAATGAGAAGCTGTTAAGAGCAGCTTCTCAAAAAATAATTTGTTTTAGAGGTGAGAGAAAATATGATTTGAAAGATTGAACTAATTTTGTAACAAAAAATCCATTTTATATAATTGTATCCAAACAAATTAGATTATTTGTTTAAAAAAAGTGATTTTTATTAAGGTAAACAAACGCAAAATAGATTCTGATTTTTCATAAAATCTCTAAAATATAATCTCTAAATTAGTTTATGTCAAAATCACTTTTATTTTATTCCGTAACAAATGAGCTCTAAAAATAACTAGCTCAAATGCATCCGGGTTGCTGGCCCTAAACCATTTGATCCATATAAAAAAGAAAATTGCCCTTCTCCCAACAAAAAACACTCACATTATTAATAATAAGATATTTAAATATGTAAACTTAATAAAAATGGATAAATTTATCTAAATTTTTTAAAATCTTAAAGTTTACAAAATATTATTTTGATTAAATTGAAAGAATAAATCTAGGGTTTAATTAATATTTAATGTTAATGTAAAAATTGTTTACACTTTTATGTTCATTCAATCTTATTTGAGCAAAGAGATAATTGTGAGGAACTAATATATTAAATTGACATAAAAGAGAGTGAATAAATAAAAAATAATGGTCCGAACTGGCCCATGGTTCATATAAATCGGGTCGAACTCATTAATATGTAATCCAATTATAAATAGATCGGGTCAACTCGACCCATTTTTGTAGTTAACTCTTTTAGATTGGGTCAACCCATTTGACAACTCTATCAAAATGAAGCTATAGACACGCACTTGGATTAATTTTTTTTTGTTGGTGGTATCCGGAGTTCGAACTCCAGACCTTGCATATATTATGCATTGTCCTTACCAACTGAGGAAGCTTACGGAGGCCCCCTTGGATCAATTGTCAAAGCCAAAAATTGTTTTATGGTATGATTATTTATAATAAAATCATTAATAATTATGATATTTTCATATAAGAGATATTTTCCTTTTATGAAATATTTTTATTTTATTTTCTTAAAATACACTTTATTGTTTTTCTTTCCTTTCAATCGTGCATACTCATCATGTTCATGAAAAAGTCCAATATCCTCCATACCGATGATGAGATAGAAAGAGAAGGAACCAAATCACACCATCTCTAATTCCCTACCCCAATTTCTAGTAGTGCTCCTTTTCTCACCCCCACACCCTAAAATCCAAACATAGTACTCCCATAATTTTCCCTATATAAGACCCAAACATCCTCTCCAAAAACATGATTTCCCCCAACATTATCATCACTAAAAATATTTCATATTCCAACTCATCATCCTAAACAAAATTCACCACCAAATCATGGCAGATAGCCCAAGCAAGAGCAAAAGTAACTCCCTCATCCATCACTCCACAACCAAAAAGGGTGGTTGGAATGCTGCCATCTTCATCATATGTAAGTTCAACTTCAATTCAACCCTCCATTAATTATATAATTGATCATGGTTCATCATATAGTTCAAATTTCAATTCAACCCCATCAATTATTATTCTTTTCTCCAAATCTCCAACACCCATTTTTTAATCATGTAATTAACTACGGTCCTTTTTATATTATATCATATAGTTGTGGAATTTGCTGAGAGATTTGCATACCAAGGTTTGGCATCAAATCTCATAAACTACCTCACAAAATTTCTGAATGAACCAACAACTACAGCAGTGAAAAACGTGAACACATGGGTTGGTGTCTCCTCATTATTCCCTTTGCTTGGTGGCTTCATAGCTGATTCCTATCTTGGTCGATTCAACACCATACTCTTGTCTTCACTCATCTATCTTGTGGTAAATATTTTTTCTACTTCACTCAACAGTAGTAGTACGTCGTTTTCAATTATTACTATCCATCATACAATATGATATTTTATTATGGACCAAATATTTTTATAAAACGTAATAAAAAGAACGAAAAGACGGACACTCATATACCCGTTTTTCGCTAATGTCTATATAATGTGATATAAGTAGATGCATCTATAATTTATTTTTTACTGTTTTTTTTTTCTGTGTTATCCTTACCTTATGCTCATGCTAATCTTGTTTTTTTTTTGAGAGGCTCATTCTAATCTTGTTTGTATCCTTCAATTTTATAGGATGTTGACTTTACTTAGTACACTCACTCCAATATTAAATTTCAATTTATAGCTTTAGTTCATGGTTCTTGATTCTGGCAGCTGGAATCTTAATGTGCTCTTACCTCTTTGTGATGCAACATTTTTGTCTTTTGCGGAGTTTTATTATAATGAATAGGGTCCCCTACGTGTGGGAAGTAGGAACCGTAAATCCAAATCCAAATCTTATACAACAATAATATGGTTGCACTTCAATTTTTATACATTTATTTAACACTTTATTTTCTTTCTTTCTCTTTTTATACCACATCACTAACATATCACACAATTCTATTTATTCATTTTTTTTCTCAAGGTTAAGATGCCTATTGGACATACATGACATAATATTCCAATAAATATCATACTAATTTTTTTTTGAGAGGATAATGTTTGTTTTCTTAAACAACACTCTTAATGTACATTATTATTATTATTATTATTATTATTATTATTATTATTATTATTATTTATCAAAAAAGCTAAAAATGGATACTCCATCCGTCTCATTTTAATTGTTACTTTTACATTTTTTTCTACCTTAAAATAATTGTCCCTTTAAAATACCAAGACAACATTTATTAGTGTTTTTCACTAATATATGTTTATTTATTGAATTCATTTCATTTAACTACTGCACTAATTACAATCAATAAAACTATTTTAATAAATTAATTTTATCATTGAAATCAACAAAGCTAATCATTTTCTTAAAAACCGCGTATAACTCAAAAACAACAATTAAAATGAGACAGATGAAGTGGTACTATACTATTTTGGGCAAGAATCAGAGTGAATTGTAAAGTTAGAAAAATCAAGGCTTGCTATTATTATAACAAACTCATGATTTTTTATGATGTACCTATAATATATACCTTTAATTTGTTAATTAACATGTGTCCCCGAAGCATTCTTAATTTAGAAATTATTCTTTTAAAAAGTCAACTATTACAATTTTCAATACAATGAATACATGAATTTTTATAAAAACATATCATTTAAGTTCCTTAAAGAATGCTCCGAAGGTATTCGTTAGCATTTCTCATTAAAGAAACTGCTAATGTCTATTTTACACTCTAACGTTAGTTGCTCACTTTAAAGAAACTGCGTCCGAACTATTATGTGCCTTTAATGCCTTGGAGCCAACTTTATAATAACTGTCACATTAAATTTATATTGAAACTATGCACTCATTTATTTATTTTGGTCAACTATGCACTCATCTTAATTCCAAATAATTTCAAATCTAATTTTTTTTTAACCTTTATATTCTTTATTTTTTTTTTACAATATGCTTAGAAATTTATTGTTTCATTCAATTTATTTATCTCTCAATAGTTTAAATCAGATGCATCATGTTAATTGTTATGTTATATTTTCTTTCTTGTCAAGACTTGAACCCTGAACTTTTAACCTTTTTTTTTATCTCTTAGCTCAAGTTAGTTGAGCTATCTAACCCCTTCAACTAAAAATACTTTTGACAAAAGAATAAACAATGTTGAATAGAATTTTGAAAATGACAAGGAAAAAAAAATGCTTAAAAACCCTAATTAAACCATAGAATTTTTCCCCAATTTAATAATTATATTAATATACTAAATATACTAAAATAGTGACTCATCATAATATCATATTTTCTTTCTCAAACTTTATGTGAATAATTTTTTGCTTTCTTTTGAGTACTTTTCACATTCACATAACAATTGAGACATTTCACATGATTCCAATATTCCATTTCAAGATTTGCACATTTCCTGTATATTATTTGTCCTCATTATCAAACTAAGCCCATGCATGCACTTGCAATTTAATTATTCATTCAATACAAAATTTTGCTTTAGCTTATGGTTGATGGATAAGAATCTAACGTTTCTCACGTCACATAGGGCATGATTTTCTTGACACTTTCAGTGTCGGCACTTAGACACAAGACACTTTTCTTCTTTGCACTTTATGTGCTTTCCATTGGTGAAGGAGGCCATAAGCCTTGTGTTCAAACTTTCGCCGCGGATCAGTTCGACGACGACACGCCGGAAGAGAAGGATGCTAAGAGTTCATTTTTCAATTGGTGGTACTTGGGCATTGTGGCTGGTTCAACTGCTGCAGTGTTTATACCAGTATATCTTCAGGTAAACTATTTAAGTTTCTATGATTAAACATTTACATTTTTAAATAGTAAATTTATATTTAGTTTTTGTTAGTTGAGATTATGATGAATTTTAAATTAAATTAATAGTAAATATTGTCTTGCACATTGAAGTTTTTTTAATTTCTTTTTTTAAGAAATGAGAGATTATTTTATAGAAAAAACAAGACATAGTAAATTTGTTAAAAATGTATTTTCTTTACCTTTTCATCTAGCATAGAAGATTTTAGTTATTTACCTATAATAGAGAGGAATCCAAACCCTACCATATACACTAACTTTTACAATGTTTTCTTTTGAAAAGAATCATTCGAGAATCAAATTGTTGTAATGCATAGTTAGATAATATTTCAAGTAACGAGAATCAAATTTGCTTAGTTGTGGTTTTGTTTGTTTGTGTTTCACTTCTTTATACGTATCTACAACATTTACGTGTGACATATCTCAACTATTTTGGCTTTTACTTTGTACCTTTGGTCAAGTTGTACACAAGCTTTTCAACACTTTTTTACCAAACCACGACTATAACAAGTTCTTGTAGATAAAGATTTAGAAACCAAACTGATCAGAAATTCTTTACATTGTCAATCAAACTCCTTAATATAAAGAAATTCTTTGTCCAATAAACAACTTAATTTGCAGCTTATTGCATAAACGTTTATCACGATAAACACTTATGCATAAGTTATTTTTATAACTAAAGATAAAATAAAACTAAATTGTTTTTGTAAAAGCTATAACATTTCATAAGCTATCTTGAAGAGCTTGTGAGAATAAACTAAAAATAACTTACGACCATGTCGTAAGCTATTTTTACAAGTCCTCCTAAGCAATCCGACAAATGTTTATGCAAGTAGATAAACTTAAATAAATCAATCCAAACAAGCTCTAGATCTTTTATTTGTTTCTGACCAAAAGTAATTGAACTCGATTGAAACCTCAATTGGATTTTATTTTAAATTATATATTTTTATCAGTAATTTTTTTTTTGGAGAGGAACTTTATCAGTCACTATCTACGTTAACTTGTATAACTATGGTTCATTCTTTAAGAAAGTAATTAAACAAAACGATTGGTTAAAATATAATTCCAATGTAGAATCAAATATTGATTTTTATTTATAAAAGACTGGTTTGCCAGGTTGGTAGGACTTCTAAGAATCAAAAAGCATTATATAAAAAATTGTTGTGTCACGCAAAAACAAATAGAATATTATAGTGCTATATATATAGTGAATGATATCTTACAATGAGATTTTAGAGATCACACGTATTTCTTTTCTAGAGAAACCAGTTTCACCAAAATGGGAACATATTCCTCACAGAACTGTCTTTTCAATTTGCACACCATCTAATTGGAAAATTATGTGAATGGAATGGAATTAGTTCACAAAAGTTAAGAGAAGTGGAGGTTGATTTTTAAAAACCATAATACAGAAGGTAATAAAAATAAAAATATAGTGAATTTTTTTTTGTTGACAAAAGAGCATGTTAAAGAGTGCGTAGTGTAGTTAACATTTTTGTTATAAAAACTTGCATAACTTTATTATATAATTAAAACATTACACATGTATGATTCTAATTATAATGGATGCTAGTACTAACAATGACTATTTGAATATATGTGACAAAAATTACAGGACAATGTTGGGTGGGGTGTGGGGTTGGGAGTATTGGCAGGAGTGTTGGCATTGGCATTGGCACTCTTCCTATTGGGAATCAAAAGGTACAGAAAGGAAGGCCCTACAGGGAGTCCATTTACAAGACTGGCCCAAGTTTTTGTCGCCGCAGTTCGCAAGTGGCGCGTGCAAGACACTCTCCTTCATAGTAACAATTTTTGCCATAGTGAAGAGGAGAAAGATGAGCCTCATCATGTTCATGTTCGACCTAAATATCATACTTTGCTCCATACAAATCAGTATAGGTGGGTACCATTCTTTCTAACTTTAAATTATCCTTTGTTAGTATATTCATTTCATTTTGATGCAAATTACAATTTTTTTTCTTAATTTCGTTTTTGTACTTCAACTACTTTCTCTTTTTACACTAGTTGATGGATGAGTGGGTTAATTTTGCTAGGGAAAAGTTAAATTTATTTTTAGTTAAATTTACTATACTTTAGAAAGAAAAGTGTTGAGGATTATTAGGAGTGAAAGACAAGTTATATGGTTGAACAAAATTTATGTGGGTTCTACTAAAATTTCCCATTCTTGTTGCTTATTTAATAAGATTCATCAAATTCTTATTTACCCATCGATAAAAGGTGGGTAACGCTACTCATGCTTAGTTAACCCAATCAAAACCATTTATTTATGTAACATCAAAAATAATAGAAAACATATAAATAACTGTGATTGATATGAGTTGTGTTACCCACCTTTTATTGATGACCAACGCCACATATATTTAATTCGATTATAGAATGAGTGTTGGAGAGAGTGTTAGAGAATAGAGATAGCATTGCTGACACTTATCAAATTTGTTTGATGATAAATGTTGGAGGATCCAACATCCAAGCCATGTTGTTGGATGAGTGACAAGTGACAAATATTAATATATATAATTTCATTGGAGACTTTAAGGTCAACTTGTTATCATGCATTGACAAATAATAGGTTAATTTGTTATGGACATGTAGGTTGGGTTTTGGTTGGAGTTGATACCAACAACTTATTGTGGGTTTAGATTTTTTGTTTCCTTTGTGTTTCTTATTTGATAGTTGACACTTCTTAATTTCTACAACCATACTAAAAAGCATATTCTTGGGACAAAATTAAACATATTTGAATAATTTGCGACAGATTTTTGGACAAAGCAGCAATAATTGATGATGTTGATTCCTCAAACAAAACAAGAAATCCATGGAGATTATGTTCAGTGACTCAAGTTGAAGAAGTGAAACTAGTTCTTCGTCTAATCCCTATATGGTTAACTTGTTTAATGTTCACGGTTGTTCAAGCTCAAATTCACACATATTTCACTAAACAAGGTGGCACATTAATCCATACCTTAGGATCAAAATTTCAATTCCCTCCGGCGTCACTTCAAGGCCTCGTTGGAGTCACGATCCTTTTCGTTGTTCCAATATACGACCGAGTCTTCGTGCCACTTGCTAGAAAATTCACCGGTCACCCAAATGGGATAACCGTGTTGCAAAGAATCGGAGTTGGTTTATTTTTATCTATACTCACAATGGTTGTTTCGGCTCTTGTAGAAATGAAGAGGGTCAATGTTGCTAAAAATCATGGTCTAATAGACGATCAAAGTGCAATACTACCTATGTATATTTGGTGGTTGCTTCCTCAATATATGATCACAGGCATCTCTGATGCGTTTACTATCGTTGGATTACAAGAAATTTTTTACGATCAAATGCCGGACGGATTGAGAAGTTTGGGAGCGGCGGCGTATATAAGTATAGTAGGAGTTGGAAGCTTTGTTAGTAACATTATAATTGAAGTTGTTGAGGCAATTAGTTCAAAAGCTGGTGAGAAATGGTTGGGAGATAACATCAATAGGGCACACCTTGATGATTATTATTGGGTTATGGCTGTGTTAAGTGCTGTTAATTTGGGTGTTTATATATGGATTGCAAAGTGTTTTGAGTATAAGAAAGTAGATGGAGATGAAAGAAGTAACCAAGAGGGTTCTAGCTACAATAGATATCGTTCTAGAGTGTAGTAAAACAAGGCAACAAAAAAACCTTTGCCATAGATAATGCTACTATAATTTTCAAATGTGTATGTAGTTCTAGATTTGTCGTATAATAACAATAATCATTAATCTAGTTGCATCTTTGTTTCATATTCTATGTTTTTAAGAACATGATTGTTACTTTGGAATTTTTTTTTGTTTGAAATATAGAGTAAATATATAGATTATTCATGGACAAAATATACAGAGATCTATTTGGTCCCTAAAATTGAAAGATACCACATCCCTTCTTAATAATGAACTATAAATTATAATGAAATGACTAATTCAATCCAAATTCAAAAAATTTAATGAAAAAATTGGTATTAACAAAGGAAACTGATCCGAAGTGAATATAGATCGGAATTGAAGTTGATAAAGCACGGGGTGCATGAGGTGGAGGCTAAATGGCCTTTTTGATAGTGAACACCCTTAAACCCTTAAACCCTACGTACAATATTTAATTATAACTACAATAAATAATCAAATACTTTAAGGTGTTACTCTTCATTAATTCAATCCAAACATAGTTCATCATGTAAATAATAAGTCGCAACGGAAAATAAAAATCTCAACAACATAGAGTCGTATATCCAATCTCAAGGTACATCACCAAAATAAACTCAAGGTTCCTCAAGACATAATCTGATAGCATAATAAAATCCCAACTGTCCTAATCAAAGCACCACTAGGCAAGACTCCAAAATCAAAGCGATAAAAGACGAGTAGGCTCCAAGCCATCATCGGGAAAGTCACGACAACTATGCGTCATCAACCTACAAATATACACCACAAGGGTGTAGGCGACCATTTGTCACATGTAGGGTAAGATATAAATTCAACATAAAGGAAATACGAACACATGTATAGTATTAGGATCACAACATCATATATACACATATTCATCTTAAGCAATACCATATTCACATGTAATATCATTCAATTATTTAAATTGATACAATGAATCTCAAATCATTATCACAAGAATATAAACAAGTATTCACATCATCAATTTATCACCAAGTTGAATACATAGCCTTCACACTTCACCACCATCGTCAAATCACACATATTCCACATAGATACACATATTCATGTACGCACCTTTCACATAGATTCACCTAGTCAAGTACATAACTTCCACATAGACTCATATGCTGCAATGTTCTAACTCGACTTTATATGCATGTGGTACCGTTTTTGGATATTAGAGTTATGTTACCGAGTGATCCCACATTATCAAGATAATTGGATAAATCAGAAGTATGTTATTGAATTAATCCCATATCATCGCGATTCACATCATCAAGTTTACAAGATCATGAATGCATGTACTTCAAGTATAAACTCGACAATGCATAACATCATATAGCTCATCATTATATAATACATCAACATGCCATCACATTGTCAAATCAACTCACCAACCCATTATCACATAGTTATATAATCACTTCATTATATAACACATCACTATATCATCGTTTAATCACATCAACAATTCAACATCATCACATCAATACATTGACACTTTATCACAACATCATAATAACACGTCATCATTTAGACTTATAATCATTTCATTATAGGCTAAAATATGCTTTTGGTTCTTGCAAATATAGCGAATTTGGGTTTTGGTCCCTGATAATTTTTTTTTAAATCAATCCCTGCAAAAATTTTGTTTTTTAAAAAGGTCCTTGGCCCCACTTTCTTGCCTATGTGTCTGATTTTTGCATAGGTGTTGTAACAGCTCGATTTTTCGCTAGATTTAATTTAATTAATTTACGTGTATATAAATGTGTTGTATGTGATTAATTGCCCTGTGTGTATTTTGGGTTAAGATTAGTAGATTTCGTTATAGAAGGGTATTTTGGTAATTTTGTGAGTGGAGGGTAAATTGGTATTT
>Ga0228710_1001440_pt1 | contig 35694 bp, 11 predicted proteins | sample MedpolnodulmetaG_FD_177995 | JGI IMG/M metagenome (GOLD analysis project Ga0228710, IMG submission 177995) | Root nodule microbial communities from Medicago polymorpha collected in Santa Monica, California, United States - pink nodules | ecosystem: Host-associated > Plants > Roots > Nodule...
TCATAATAAATCATATAATAAAATATAGCACACCAAAAATCAACACCAATCAACATGATTCATATTAAAATCATATAAAAGACTCTAAAATAAATCAAAATAAATAATAACAACTAGGGCGTTACAGAAGACTTGAAGATTGTAAGAGACTCACAACAATTTTACAAGTGTCAAAACTCTGCTGAAATTGTTTTCACATCAAAGTTTACTTAGAATTTCTTAACAACTTTCATATCTTAGAAATTCTAGAGTCTTAATAGTCTGTATCTGATCTCTATTGTGAACACCACTTATTGTATATCAAGCGTTCAAACCTCAAACATTTTCTATGTAATTTTGTCTGACTAGAAGTCTCTTGCTTTTGTGCTTGAGCATAAGAAGACTCTTGTGTTTGTGCTTGAGCATAGGAAACCTATTGCTTTTGTGCTTGAGTAGGTTGAAGTCTCTTGCTTTTGTGCTTGAGCAGTTGTAATCAGATATTGATTTTAGCGAACTCTCTTTGGAAGTGCAAGGGGGACAAAACTACTTCCGGTTTGTGGAAGGAAGCTGTTTAATTGCTTTGTGTCTTTCTCTTCTCTCTTACTCTTTACTTTATCCGCTACATAAGACTCTGAACACTGGACTTAGTTTTAAAATTGAAGAAAAAGTTAACACAATTCAAACCCTTTCTTGTGTTTTTCTCACCTTCAGTTGGTTTCAAGAACTCGGTTCTGTTATCTAAGCACTTAACAGTGTAGCATAAAAGGTTCTGAGAAAAACATGACATCTGTTGAAGGTTCCAGTTCTGGTGGTGTTACCATACATTATGGATACAAATTTTACTAGATAACATCCAAATATATCATCATCAATTTTCTACGTATATAATTTATTTTACCTCCTTAAAAAATAAACTCAAACATACACTTAGATCAAGTTTTTAATATGACTTTTTTTTCTCTTTTGGATATGACGATTTTAAAATTCTATTTTTGTCTTCCCATAAAAAGTGACGTGGTTTTGTCATAAACTTTTGAAATCTGGTGTATGTGATATGTGTTTTTTAAGGTTTTTTGTTGGTTGTTTTTTAAAAATTGTGGATAATTTATCTGATAGCTAATAAAAACTAGTCACATGAATAAATTTGTAAGCGGAGTAAACACTAGCTTGTAGGTACCGCTTTGTAATTTACTCTTGTGACTAATTTTCATTGAAGGTTAGATAAATCATTTACAATTCTTTAAGGACAATTTAATACAATAGAACTTACTTTGTTTTAAATTTGTTTCTTGAGAGATGAAGTCTAAAAAAAGTTTACAAGAATGACACTTCTAACTTTATAAGATGATTATAAAGGTGTTTAAGACCAAATCTCAAAGACCATAAGTGGCATATTTTAAAATCTCATCTTACTTTATATAGTAAGACAAAAACAGAACTTTAGGATTTTTTTTAGGACAAAAATTGAGAATGATTGATGTTTCGTACTCCATCCGTTTCAAAATACATGTCCACTTCACATATGCCAATGCATAATTTTGACCGTTAATATCTTTAATTATCTAAAGTAAAAAATTATAAAAATTTAATATTTTGAAAATATTTGTCGAGACAAATCAAACAACATCTTACATGTTAATATTTGTATTTATACATTAGTTAAAAAGTATGGTTAAAGTAAGTCAAGTGACTAGTGCACATTGCAAAAATTGGACATGTATTTTGAAACGGAGGGAGTATTTGTTTTAAGGTATGTGGTTCCCTTGAAGTGAATATCTAATCTATGTTTCAAGCATCACCACGGAAAGATGAATATAGCCTCCTTGACATTGATCAGACACCATATTACCAAGGTATAAAATCTTCATATGCCAGTTTCGAGAACGAAAACAGCACCGTAGGGTTTCTAGTTGAAACTTCTGAAGAGAACATTACTGATTATGATACCATTGGTTCGTGGATTCAAACTCCACTTGGTTATAGTTATGATTCCACTGCATAATAACTTAGGAAAGGGTTTTGAGCCAAGAGATTGTTCAAAACTAATTAGTTAATTTGTCTTAGATAACAAATAATTATTGAGAGCAAGGGGAGGTAAACGATTCATATAGGGCAATATCGGATTCACCGGCTTAATCACTCATCTCCAATTAACTTTCCAAACAAACTTTATATTTCAGTTATTTACTTTTCATGCACCCAAAACCTACTGCCTAGGGCAACTAAATAATTTTTACACATCCTAAATAATAACCTCATTGTTGCAATTGAAATTAACACAGTCCTCGTGGAAACAAACTTATCTTTATTACTTCGATCGAATTTGGTACACTTGCCAAATATCTATCGGTTGGTAAGGTAAGTCAGTAGAAATTATGCTTTAGTTTTCTTCAAAAAAAGAAATTCTGCTTTAGTTTTTGTAAATTGGTGGAATAGTCATTTGAGAAAAGGTATAATCATTTGGTGGAATAACCATCCTTAAGTTATGGGTTGTAGTACCCTTTCCACTCTTTATTTCATTTTGCTTATAAGAAAATCATTATATAATTTTTTATGAAAAATAAATAAATTATTGAGACGTTGAGGCAAATCCTGCAAACTATTCTAAACTGACGTATTGATTGAAGCATTAACTTTCATGTTTTTTTAATTACAAAGAGGATCGAAGTTCAGACTAACTTCTATGTTTGTTTAGATGAATATATGATTAGTATGCTTTTTTGTTAAATGCAAATTTATAAACAAAAAATATTATTGAGTTTAAATTTGATGTGTAAAATATTTTAGATTGTCAATAAAAAAAATTATGCGATGTACAGACAGTATTTTAGATTGTCAATTAAAATCAATTAATTTATATTGAGATGGTAATTCATAATTGTTTTATAACTTCCACTCGCTCTGAAGAATAAGAAGGATCAATCTCTAAAAAATAATGAAGGGATCTACACACAGTTGCAAACAGAAGGAGAATGACTTAAATTTAGGTCATTCTATCCTTGTGTTTCTACCCACAAAATATTTTTGTTAAAAATACCAATACAAAATAGAGAAAGAGAGAACAGAACAAAGAAACTAACAAAGATGGTTAGAATTTTATAGAATATCAATAACTTAATATTACAAAAGGTCACAATCAAATACCACAAACGTTTTTATGAGTTTGATGTATATATCCAGACCATGCAGACAAAAAAATCCCTTTTGTCATTTTTCTTTATTTTATATTATACTCCATTTATTTCTTAATTACTAATAAGCCAATGAATTTAAACTACAATCATAAAAGGAAACCACACATACCCAAGAACACTTGTATAAAATAGTAAAAGCTCTTTTTCAAAGTCATTTTGCGGTCATTTTAAAAGTATTTTAGTTGAGTTTTTGCAAGAAGTAGAATTATTCATTGTGCTTAGAAGACCTTTGGATCATCTCAAATTACTCTAATCAGACAACTCTATAGTTGTGCTAGGAATTTACACGATGATAAGAGTCCCACATCGGATAGGAGATGACCTGACAATGTGTTATAAAGTGGGAAAAATCCTCACCTCACAAGCCGGTTTTGTGGAGTTGAGTTAGACCCAACCACGATTTTTAAGATGATATCAGAGCCTGGTTTATGATCCGTCAGACCACCTGCTATCAGTTTACCATTATCGGGTGATCCACCATTTATGTCCACGAACCAAGCCCAATAGTGCTGGTCATGAGGGGTGTGTGTTAAGAGTCCACATCGGATAAAAGATGACCTGATAATGTGTTTATAAGTGGGGGCAATCCTCACTTCACAAGTCGGTTTTGTGGAGTTGTGTTATGCCCAACCACAATTTCTAAGACATGAGTTATCAAGGTAATGGTTATTTTCATTTCTCTGTGTCCGTACCTATAAATATTGATTTTGACTCTCATGGTATTCGATTCACATTTCATTTTTTTCAAAGTTTCCCTAAACCTATATCTTCTTTATGTGTTACAAATTCAATTTCAATGGCTCCGATTGCAAAAACTTTCTGTGATAGATGGCTATGGAATCTGGAATCATCTCATGTATTTTCAGTTCGTAGTGCTTACTGAAATAACTATGGTATTTTTTTAACGAGATATGGCGTGTTGATGAAATTGTATCAAATTCTTGTTTTACATATTTCATCATAGTCTTGTTTCCATCTCTGCCAACCTCAAAGTGGGTTATAGATTCAACTACAATAGTTATTTTGATAAAAAAAAAAAATATTCCCTCAATGTCATGTCTGGTTTTGTTAGCACCAACTTTTTTATATGCGATTACGTCTCTTGTCAAGAGGCCATTGAAGTATAGATTGTTGCTTGTGAGACTCTACAAGAAGTATAGCATTTCGGTGGGCTAGTGACATAGGTTACACTACAGTTGTAAACTCATGCAAAGGAAAACATGTGAAAGTTGGAGTTGATTAGTAGTTGTTTATTTTTCCTTCGTACGAAGATGGAATATGAAGACCCTGGATTGAACTCTTGCTTAAACTTGAATGGATGAACATAATGTTATTCCCTGAAACAATGTAATGAGGTAAACGTTTACTGAACTGAGTTCTATAACTGAATATGTTAAACTTTTGTGAAACTAAATTATAAGTCAAGCTTTATTGTAGTCCTCATAAAAATTGTGAAACTAAATTTAGTCCTGGAAAGAAAAAAAAAAGTGAAAAACAACGTATGAAATGGTTTAAACAAGTTTTATTTTTTGCCTTTTTAAACATATATATCACAATATTAATAACATGATACCATCAGATCTTTATAACTTGAAATGGTACCTCCCCCTTGTTCAATGTCCTGTCCAGTCTGTATTATTCGAAACACATGTTAATATATATGTAACATCGGCATTTTGCAGAAATTACTGCTGTAAATTTGGGTGTTCCTACGTAGCAGATGTAAATTTTAGACAAGAATAACAAATAATCAGAACATTATGCAAGTGACACTAAAAAATGCTCCTGGCATTCACGGCAAACTATATTGCCTGGAACAATCAAACACATGACCAGGCAAAGACTTAAAACATCATCACACCAAGGAATAAACACACAAATAGAGTTGATGATATTCAAAAGGAAATAGGCAGGTCTGGAAACTTGCTGCTTACAAAATCCAAGTATTCGCACTACTAGACACAGTAACCACATAGCATAAAATGAAAAAGAAACGGCCCTGCCACTGTCGATCTAGAAGCAAGCTGCAAGATGACGTTGCAGATTTCACGCTTAACCAGCCAAACAAGTATACTAGACGAGAAATAGACATTCTTTTCAATGCCTCCGAGGTTGTAGAGCAAATGAGCAGTAGTGGTTGACTTCCCAGAGCTGGCATGACCAATAACCACAATGTTAATACGAACCTTTTCCTTACCCATTAGTCCTTAAACTTGAAATCATAAAAAGATCTGCCAATTCAACACAGAAAATAAAATACAAGCAACAACAAAACATTCTAGCATAATGAATGACAACAATAGAGCATAAATCAGGCACAACGTATCCATATGATATGGTATATTATATAGGGATGTTATATTTATAATAATAAAATAAAAAAACATGTACAACAACATTCTGCTTTTTTTTATTATGTGCAAAATCATAAACGATTAACGATGGCTCAAAAGAAAATAGGTTGATAACAAACAAGAAGTAGTGATTGAATAACATAAACGACCATCAGGATTCAGAGTAAAAATTAATCAGACACGTAAAACCAAGCATTATCCAACGATACATAATAATACGAAATAGGAGACATTTACCAGGGGAAGAGAAAGATCGTAAAAAAGACGATGACAGAGTTTGATTTGATTAAAATTAGAAACAACAATATCTTTCACTTATATTTATAATTTTATTTAAACTATTTTAATTACAATTCTATCCTTTTTAATTTTTTTATTTTATTCAGATAATCAATAAAAATCGAGGCTCGAACAATGCATATTATATGCATATGCAGGAGCCGAGGTTCGAACCTCAAACACCCCACTTATTCACCTTTCACACTTTGATTTTAATTTTTGTAAAAATAATTCTTTTGATTTACAAGTGAAATTTCAAATCACTTTTAGTTGCTTCTTTCTCATCATTGTGTGAGTGGTTGTGGTTTAAAGGAAATTATTGAACATTTGTTTTTGGTTGCAATTACTTCGGAAATTGGACCCCTCACCTTACTTAATCAAGTGGTCAGAAATTCAATTTCTAAGTCTTGCGCATGGAAACAATTCAATTGGAAGAGGAACACCCTCTTATGTCCACAACAAGGAAACCACACATACTCGAGAACACTTCAATACAATATTAAGAAATATATTTAGTTTAATAAGAGGTTTTACGTTAGAATACAATCTCAAGAATACAACAATGTTAGATGGAGAGATTTACCACTAATTATAGCCACACTTTATCCGAACCTTATTCGAAAGAATAATATAAACATTTAAGCGTAGAGGATACTCCATTTACACAAAATAAAAATAAAAAAGACTTAGTAAATATAATTAAGACTATGGAATTCCCTTATCATATTCCAAATATTTATGTAAAAACTCATTCAAAATTTTAAATTATACATATGAATTGTCTTAGAAGCACATATCAAAAGCGGTGTTTCAAAAAATTTGGAAGACATAAGAAAGTTTTTAAGGAGACTAAAACGAAAAGTTGAAATATTTATAGAAACCAAAAACATGTTTGTTAGATAATATTGCTTATGTCATTGGGGTTTGTTTGTTTCTAAGTTATTAATCTAGTCCATTTGATATTACTATATATTATATTATCTTGTAACCAATATTTTGATCATCTTAGAATACGTGTTGAGTCTAACAATCCTGTAAAACCAGCTTGTAAAATGATGACTATCCCTACTTTTAAAGACTTGTTCATATCATCTCTCATTCAATATGACACTTTTAATACACCCTCAAGCTCAACACTATATGCCTGGTGCGTGAATATAAATATAGTGACCCAATGAATCTTGTAGGAGGCTCCAATACAATCTTAGAATTTGTGGTTGAGTCTAACACACCCAACAAAACTGGCTTGCACTGTCAAGATTGTCTTCATTTATAAACACTTGCTCAGACTATCTCTCTAACAATAAATTTGCTAAATAACTCTGATTCTCTATATTGTTAACTTAGCATCAGAGTTAACTTAGTATCAGAGTATGGTTCGATCTTCTTTGAACTATTCGTCGCTTTTGCTGTTGAGTTTCCAGAAGTTAGGAAATATATATATTTTACTCTTTTGTTGCTTACTTGGTTATTCCCTTTATTGGTTGTTGTAGCATATACATTTTCGATTTGGGCTTGTGAAACTATAGCTATTTCTCCATTTGCTTTGGTTCTAAGTAAGATTAAAAAAAATTTGTTTGCATCATTACATTTGATTGGGTACTGTGACCTGTTTTTCGTTGGGTTTTGAATAGTTTTATTTTAAGGTGAACTATGAATCGGTTTGCACCATATGGTATTTGTTTTTCCGGTGTTATGTCGTGTTTGTTACTCTATTTCGGATATTGCCGATTACTTGTCGGATTTGGTTGATTATTTCGAAATGTTTGCTAGCTCCCTCACTCATTCTTTGATTGTTTTTCCCACTGTTGGTTCATATGTTAGATTTGATTTGGTTTTTTCTCTCTTTGGTTGCTTCTTGCTCCTCTCTTTTATTCTGATTTTTTCTTCTTCATTGCTCCTCTTGTTAAGTTTTAAGTATTTGTTAAGTTTTAAGTATGAGTGGATAAGTTTCACATCGATTATAAATAAGTAAAGGGTAATGCTATATATCGCGACATAAATGCACACGAATATACCACGAAGAGCTGATTTCTACTACTTTGATACTATAAAACTACTATTAAATAGGAGAAAATGATTAAGCACCACATGTTTCATCAAAATGGAAAAGCAAAAAAACAAGATAAACCCAAGTCTCCTTGTTAAAATACCCTGTTCCTACCAACTTCAAAATCACCGCAATAGACACATGGCTCATTCAGGGTCGTCCCTATATAATCAGAGGCTCGGCTCTCATGTAAAAAAAGGCCCTTAATAAAATAAAAATTTAATTTTTTTAAAAGAGTAATTATTTATTTAAATTGAAAATAAGATCCGTAAAGATCAAAAAAGGTTTTTATTGTAACTAACACATAAAAAATAAATATTCTAATCAATAATATAAAAATACAATTTAAGCGAATATTTTTATCAATCTTCTAGGTTATATTTTTCCTTAGTTTGTACAAAGCCAAAAAGAAAAGGTTTATAATGTTTGTTCTTTCAAATAAAAAATTATAATATTTGTTGTTAGAGTTTAACTATCTTATACAATAAGTATGAGCCAAAAATTACAAGAAGTGTTCTAATAAAATAAGAAGAAAAAAAAATTATATTATGTTTTCATTTGTAAATATATAATTCAATATGTTAATGCGAATTTGACTAAACCGAAGAGAGGATAGATGAACCTCAAATCCATAATAAATAATGTATAAATCAAATCTTAGGTGAAAATAATAATGTATAAAAAGTAAAAGAAAAGAAGAAAAGAAAAACATAAACCTTACGTGAAGAGTGTTGAACCCAAGACTCAAGGATTGACAGCATGCATCTGTACTGCTAGGCCACTGCAGTAATACTGACACATAGGTCACGCTGCATGTATTTATTACTTAATTACTGGGCTATAATTTTATTTTGAGGCCCATACCTTGGGGAGGCCCAGCTCCATTGAGCTGTTTGCACCCCCCAAGGGCCGGGCCTGGGCTCATTGCTAGCATGCAAAGTATTCAAGCTATATCACCAGTTATGAGCAATGTTTCAATACTTGGTGGACTAAAGAAGCACACCTGTTAATTTTTTACTCAAAAAACAAAAAAATCACTCATGTGTTGTTATGATATGTGCCTTTGTGAAACTTTCGTGATAAATCTTTTCGCTATATTAAGCATTAGCGTTTCTACGTTGGATTTATAAAAGAGGTGACTCATATACCTAATGTCTTAAGATTTTGGTTGAAATTCAACGTCTTCCTCTTTTGTAGTCCTAGAGCATTGATCTCATTGTTTTTCCTGTGTCCATTGAACTCCCAACAAGTAGTATCAAAACTATGGTTCGACTTGGTGGGGGAGCATAAATGGATCCAGTGTTAGATCCTGTTATAAGAGGCGGACTCACACTTGTGGGAGAAAACTTTTGGTTTCAAGTGCGAGTGGTTAAGTCCCGCATCGTCTATGAATTAGTAAAATGTTGTATTTCTGAGATATGTGACCTATATACCAAATGCTTTAAGGATTTCGTTGGAGAAGTGGTGTTTTTATCTCTTGTGGTCCTGGATCATTGACCCTGATGTTTATCCAATATCCTCCAGACCTCCTAACACCTCTACCGATTGATTATTATGTTTGATTGTTCTTGTCCCTGTCAGTTCTTATGTTTGATCGAGGGTAATATTATAATAAGATGATTTGAGTTTATATTATTGAGTTTTTTTTTTCCGACAAACTTTTGATGTTTCCTGTTGTTACATCTTGAGTTTGAGGATAGAGCGCTGCTCTATCAAGCGAAATTTCTTTTCCTGAAATTTCACGAATATTGTTTTTATGCTAAGAAAAAAAAAGGTAAAATTGTTGTCACTTTAATCCGGATTTAATGGAAAAAAGGGGCATGTTGTGGTGTTCAGTCGAGAAGGGTTCGCTAAACATGTTCTCGTGATGTTTAGCATTATTCTTGAGGATATGTGTTAGATAATATAACTTCATTTAACTCACTTTTAGAGTACTCCATATTTAACTCACTTTTAACTATCATTACAGAATAAACCACTTCATATTTTAGAAACAATGTCTATAGGGTATAGATTTCGCCCAACAGATGAAGAGCTTGTGAAGTGCTACATGGAATGCAAGTTGGTTGGTAATGATTCAATTGTCAACAACATAACTGAAGTTGACCTTGACACCATTCCACCTTGGAAATTACCAGGTACAATAATATTATACCTTTCAATGCCAAAATATTGTCTTTTATTTTTCTTCATTATGATGCACTATAAGGTGGATCGTTATTTATTTTTAATTCTCGTATTTTTGGGATGTTAGCATTGTTGAAGGTAAACCCTTCACTTCCCTTGGTTTGAAGTTCAAAAAAGGCATAAAGTGTAAAAGAAAAAACCAATTTGGTTATTGGAAGATCACGGGTAAAAAAATTCAAATCAAGACCAAAGGAACCAGCAATGTTATTGGAACAAAATTTTTTTAGTTTTCTATAGATGTCATGAAAAGACCAACTGGGTTATCCACGAGTATCATGCAATTAACAAGGTATGACTTTTTTTCTTCTTGAAAAGGACAAATGAACTATTGTGGTAGAGAAGAGCTAATTAGGAATGATGCATTTAGAAAATAATAAAAACAATTTTGAATCATTTTTATCTTTATTAAATTATTCTTACATTCTCCCACTTGACTCATACGATTTAACAATATACATCAATCATATGTACATCAACAAACATTATGTTGGGTCACGAGGGGAGTATGAGTAATTGTCTACATTAGGTCCGAGCAAACATACAAGTGAGTTGGACATTACACTTTAACTAAAACCTTAAGACATTGAACATATGAATTCTCTCACTTATAAAGTCCAAAGTATGAGTCCATTAATTCATCATGTTCACCCCTTAAGCGGAAGCTTTTTCATCCACACACTTGTACCTCTGTTGCTGCCGCAAATAATAGAACCCACCGCCTGAACACCTTGTCATAAACACTTTCGACACAAGGAGCCAATTGAACATTTGTCGAACCTCGACTATGATATCATTGTTGGGTCATGAGTGGAGCCCGTGGGATTTTCCACATTAGGCCCGAGCAATCACAAGTGAGTTGGACACCGTATTTTAGTCAAAAACATTGAGACATTGAGATTATGAGACCTCTCACTTATAAAGTGTTCAACCTCCACTTTTCTAAGCAATATGAGACTTTTAACTCACACTTGCTACACAACAATCTCCCTCTCAACTATGAGTCTGTTAATTAATCTTGTTCACCCTTCAACTGAATGCTTTTTCATCGGCATACACATGCATTTGCATTGCCGTTGTCGCACACAACAAGACACGCCACCTAGACACCTTATCAAAAAGACTTTTGACATAAGGAGTTGGTTGCACCCCTTATCAAACCACGACTCTAATACCACTGTTGGATCACGAGGGGATCCTTAAGTTAAAAGTTGTACAATGAGTTCAAACATAATTGTCATTATCAATAACTTAATTTGTTTTCAAAATCATTAATTGCATGAGTACGTAGATAGAAAACAAAAGGAATCAGAAACATTACATCAGTAAGTTCAAAATGTCAATATACATCATAATCATAATTTATTAATAGCTATAATGTCCATGTCATTAACATGGCCATCAAATATCTTAGGTGGTAACCTTTTTGTCAAAAGGCCAGGAATCATGAGATACGTGCTTATATGTTCAATTGACACTATGTTTTTGAACTTCTTTAACGGCAAAATATTTCAATTCCATATGCTTATCAACTTTAGAATACTTGTAAAAAGAATAATATTGTTGCGGAATTATCACAAAAACTTTTTAGTGGCTCGACATGGAATAAAATTCCATAGCCAATTAACCTGAACTGTGGGCTCAAAGCATCCCATAAATTCAGCTTCCATAATGGATGCAACAATGACAAATTATTTCGCACTCTTCCATGATATCAATCCTCCAGCTAAATGATCCACACAACCAACAAAATCTGAATCTGAATCTGAATATCCAATCACCTCAAGATGATCAGATCTTCTTTAAGTAAGTATGTGATCATTTGTCTTTTGCAAGTACCTCAATACTTTCTTTGAATCTTTCTAATGACTCATCCTGGATTACTCTGGTATCTGCCCATCAAACTACAAACGCCATTGGTTGATCCATATAAACATCTTCCTCTAAATTTCCACTAAGAAAAGCAGTCTTTACATCCAATTAATACAACTCAAGATCTTAATTTGCAAATGTTGGTGTATGAACTATGAGTAAGAATCTTCACATTTGATGGAAATATGAGTGTTGAACAACATATAAATTTGGACATTTGTATACCTAAGGCCTTGAGATTATGGGCGAAGATGTCCTATCCAAAGCACTTAATTGTGTGATTGCTCTTGTTATAAAAAGATGATCCTTTGATGTTTTAAACTCTGCTCACAACCCAACGTAGAGCCAATGGTTTGACCAAAGTGATCAACGCCTTGTATAGAAAATCTTCTTGACAATTAATGTTGTGGTCAGATGGACATGTCTAGTGCAAGTATATGTGGATAAAAAACTTCCGTTTGAAGGGAACATGTCATATGAATGGATAGACCCACACTTGATAGAGAAATTGTTTGAGTATCATGTTGAGTAAAAAGTCTCACATTAAATGTTGAGCAACAAATAAATAACTAGACATTTATAATTGATGTTTTTGAGTAAAAATATACTATCAAGTATCAACACCAACTGTGTAGTTACTAATAAATCAATGTGAGATGATCCTCCAATATTTTATGCTCTCATTACAATCCAACATTCTAGGCTCAAATTGCAATCCAAGAGTCAAGATAGAAATTGGCAATGCATATACTACCTACTTAATCCTTGAAGTTTTTAACGTGTTTATAAGTATTTAGACTATAGTTTTGAAGTTTGTGGTTTCTTTTTGTCTAGACAACTATGTGACAAATCAATGTTAATCATTTCTTTATATTTGCAGGGAAATTTTGTATTGTGTAGGTTAATGAAGAAAGATGAAAAGAAAAATGAAGGGGTGACTTATTCAGCTATGTATGATGAAGAGGAAACTGACTCAAGTAACCATCTTGATGCCGCTGCTTTTGAAAACCAATCAACAATGGATTCAACTTCATATGTAAGTGCATGCATCTTAATGGCTCATTTGATTTATGTGTGTTTGGGGTGACATTGACCAACTATAATGTTGTAAGTGTACAAAAAAAACAAAAAAAAACTTGTGAAAGACAGAGAAGAAAGTCACTTGTGATATTGTGATTGACCAATGTCCTCAGTGCCACCAAATTTTATGTCATCCAAGTGCTACCCGTGTGCTTAGTTGGGATGTTCTTGAGTAGAATTTATTGACTTAAATTTTTTCTATAATTTGAAGTTACAATTCGGAGCTTTTGTCTTTAGAATTGATTTTGAGCCTCTAATTTATTGTTCATTTCACTTTGACATGAATATATTCAAACAATCAATAATTTTATGTAATTAATTTTTTGTCATAATCAATTTTGCAAAAGTAATTCATTCAAAAGCATTTTTTTTTTTATCATTGGAGGATCAAATGCACGTTGAGGTTAAATGTCTATTCCAAAGGCAAATGCTTTGAATTCTAGTTTTAAGTTAGAATCAATTATGGATACAAATTCCACTAGATAACATCTAAATATATCAGTATCAATTTTATACGTATAGAATTCATTTTACCTCCTTAAAAAATTAACCCAAACATACACTTAGATCAAGTTTTTAATATGACTATTTTTTTTCTTCAATATGACAATTTTAAAATTCTATTTTTGTCTTCCTTTAGAAAGTGACGTGGTTTTGTCATCAACTTTTGAAGTGCGGTGCATGTTGTATGTGTTTTTTAAGGTTTTTTTTAGGTTATTTATAGAAAGTTGTGGATAAATTATCCAACAACTAATAAAAATTAATCATATGCGTAAATTTATAAGTGGAGTAAAAACTAGCTTGTAGGTACCACTTTGTAAATTTACTCTTGTGACTAATTTTCATTGAATGTTGGATAAATCATTCACAATTCTTTAAGGACAATTTAATACAATAAAACTTACTTTGTTTTAAATTTGTTTCTTGAGAGATGAAGTCTAAAAAAAGTTTACAAGAATGACACTTCTAACTTTATAAATCTCAAAGATCACAAGTGGCATATTTGTTTTAAGGTATGTGGTTCTCCCGAAGGGAATATCAAGTCTTTGTGTCAAGCATCACCATGGAAAGAGGAATATAGCCTCCTTGCCAATTTCATCAAAACCCTACTATACTCCTTGGCCAATTTCATCCCATCTTCCTTGGTCAATTCATACTTTGGCAATTTCTCAGCATCCACTAACCCTAATGTTATATAATCCAACCCAGGGGTTCCCATTATCGTTGGTTTCTCAGAAACCCTATATTTCTTCTTCTTCTTCATCATATCAAGTTCAATTTCACCATCTTTGCTAATTAACCCTAATTTTTCTCGTTCAGCTTCGCGTGCACGTTGTTTGGGTTTCAGAAAACGAAGCGGTGTTGCTGCGTTGAGGCATTGATCGTAGAGGCGTTCGCGTTCTTGTTTCTCGCGGGATCCGGTTGGGGCTCCAGGTGTGGGTTCGGACCCGGTTTTTTTGACAGTGATTTTGGAACGTTTTAGGATTTGACCGGCTTTCCCTTTTCCTTTGGCGGTGCGGCTGACAGAGCAACGTTGGAGGAGTTGGTACGGTGAAGATGACGGTGGTTTTAGCTTTGTCAAGCGAAGCATGGTTGAATTCTGAGAAATGAAATGAAATGAAATGAAATGCGATGATACTGGTTGTGAGGTCAAGAAGAGAGTGATGATGAGTAATGGGCCGGGTCGGTCCAGAACCCATAGCTTCTTATTACGAGTAGTGTGCAAAAAATAATAGAACTTATTTATATATATGAAGTTAAGTTTTGCTTCTACCATATGGGAAAAGCATTTTTCATTCTTTTTTTCCTCTATCGTATGATAGTTAAGTTTTGTGCCTTCATTAAAACCAATTACCTCAGCACAAAAACAATACAACATGAGCCATCATTAAAACCAGTTTACAAGCAGCATACTAATCCTGTTATTATGATATCATAAACAACAAATTGATTGAACAAATTTCAAAGCAAAACCTCATCGAATTCTATAACAATGACATGTAAGTATTCTTCAAAAGAAGCTCATGACCAATCCATTCAATTATGAAAAGTTGAAGGCTTATTCAATCAAATAGCTACAAATGTACATTTTACATCTCCGGATTTTAAAATCTTGAAAAAGCATTAGGCCAAATTAACCGTGGCTACTGATTTTCTTTTCTAAACAACGGGCTTCTCATAATAATCGTCTAGATTCTAAAATCTAAAGAAAGTAAGTGTTCGAATTTGAAAATCCAGATGCCTAGTAAGGGGTATTTTAAGTTTTTCGAGGGCACGAGAAATATGTCAGGGTGGAAAAAGAATTTCCAAATGACCTAGCGTTGCCCAATCCAACCAATACGTAGACTTACAAGGCTACAACCCACTAACCGTCTGTAGGCCCTAGACACCTTGGGCCATGATTCTTAGCATAATATATTGACCGCTTCTTTTTCCATTCCTATGAGTTTCTCGTGCGCCCTATGCAATCCGAACGGCATAAATACCCTATAAAAACCCCCAAAACACGTGGAAACATTTCGGATTTTAGCATCAGAATAAGGCGCGTGAGAAACTCAAATGGGCGCCATGTGTGTAAATTTTTAATTATTTTTTTATTTTGTAATTAAAATTTTATTTTTTTTATTTTTGTAATAAAAAAACAAAAAAAATTCTAATTAATTTTTTTTAATTACGAATATATTTTTTTAATATTAAAAAAATTAAAAAATCTAAAAAAAAAAATTACACACGTGGCCCCCACATGTCCGTTGACTGGGTCAAAATTGACGTGGGGGGCCAAAATTGCAACAGAAAGTAAACTTAGGGGGCCTGGAAAGATTTGTTTTTTTAGGGGGCCAAAATCACAACTTTGGGAAACTTAGGAGGCCAAAAGTGTAATTAAGCCAAAAAAATAATACTAATTGTATTTGGTTCTACAATGACAAAGATTTATATTTAAACAATTAAAAATTTTAAATTGATTCTAGATGAAAAAAAAAAAGTGAATAATTAAGTGTAAGTGATTTATGTTATAATATATTTATGGAAAAGTTGATCGTGTAATACATTTGAGGCTTAAAATTGATTGCAGAGACAGAAAATTAAACTAAAGTTTCACGTTAAATCTACTATAGAGACAAAAGTGATTTTATTCGAGAACATTTAAATATGTCTAAACCATATTTGCACCTCCGTAACCAATTTTATGATCTCCTCCCAAAATGGAATGAATTTTACAATAACATTGTCTATCAAGAAAAAAAATAAATTAAACCATCTAATATTTTTTTTAAATAGGTCAAAATGGAACTTATATTATTATCATCCAACATTGATAAATAGTTATAGACTTATTTATACATTTAGTCCCTACAAATAGGGGTCACTTGACTTTTGGTCCCTGAATTTGCTAATCCTTTACAAATCTGATCTGCAAATATTAATCACTTAAAATTTGGCGTAAGGTTTGACAAATGCAAACAAAAGGCCACTTGTTTGACTTGAGCATTGTTTGGTACATATTGCTTACATTGTTTTGGTGGTTTGAATCCAGCAGTACCAACAATGTTAACTGTCTGAGAACTCTTACCCACTTGAGTGGTGTTAACACATTTAGGAAACATCAACTAATCCACTTATTTCATCAACATCATGCTCAACAAAAATATTAACAATATGGTTTTTTTCGAAGCATAATCTTTAATCTCAGCGGCATTAACATTGACTTTAATAACTCTGAAATTTACCTCTTCATCTAACATCCACCACAACCTATAAGGTTTTTTCACATTCAAATTGCTTTCTATTATACCAGTAATCTCAAAGTACCTCCACATATCTCCATCTAACCCTTCCATCAATGTTTCATTCCCCCTTTGTAAGAAATAAACCAGTCCCTAACAAAGCTACCTCCATGATGAAAATTAACAGAAAACCCATGTTTGAAAACGGCGAAAAATGAAAGAAAAAAAAAACTAAATACATTCAGCTACTAGTCAAAAGCAAGAGAGTACTGCAATGCAAAGACATTCTTCAACTAAGGGTTTCGCAAAAACGTTTTTGAATAACATACCTCAATTTCTCTTCGATTCGATTTCGTCTTTTCTTCTCCAGGTGTTGTGTTCTTCCTTCTCATTCGTAATCAAAATCGTGTTCACTAGTAATCCCCAAATTTCGATTTGAAGTTCAATTCTTAGGCAATCATGATCAATTGCGATTCAAATTTCCCTTTGTCTTCTCCATAACCCTAATCCCCAAATTCGTGTTTCCAATTTAAGAGAAGATGAACTCGGGGGTAAAATGGTCTTTGCACATTTGTACGAGACACTCGGGGACATTTTGGTCCGTTCACATAAACTTTTGATTATATGCAAATGTGGCAAGTGCAATAAATTATTACTGTAGAGATATATCCATGCATTACCTAACTCCAATCACCACCATTTACGAGAGATTGAATTTCCACATGCATCTGTTTTCTATAGTACAAAAAATGGTCATTTGAGTCCAAGCCACAGCGACACATAACCCATATTTACTACACATATAAATGCACTTTAATCGAGAAATATATGAGACCACACCACATCCCAAAGTAACAACATAGATGCCACTAAAGAAGCTTCGTACACATTACATTCTCTTGTTCCTTTCAAATTTGTTGCAATAAAACGAAAAAGGACAAAATGAAACAACATGCCATGCGATGCGTGGATGCTATCAATTAGCTAACTAGCCAAACCACCTTCTAACTTTTAGGTTTCGAGAAAGAAGCTGCAGCCAGCAGCAGGTATGTATCTACACATGTGCTATCAACGTTTGAGAATCTGTCTTATCATGCTATTATATTGCTAAATTTGTGTATATTTTTTCTCTTGAAGAAATATACATATTTGATTGAAAAAGACTCTCGTGACTCACATTGAAAATAGATTAAATGTAAAAATTTATGGGACCAAAATTGTTATATCTTAAGTGCGAGTTAGAAATCATACGATTAATGTGTGGTGTGTTATCTGTTTGTGTGGTTACTCAAACTTAATAGTGTTTTATATGATAGAAATTGTGTGAAAAACTCACGTCTCATGATGAAAATAAATAGTAACAACTCTCATCTTATAAGTCATTTTGCGATAGTGTGTTAGACGTCATATGAAAATAATATATCTGTTGATGCATGGTTGTAAGTTAGGAGTCCTACATTGCATGAAATAATAGATAATGAGTAAGATATAAAGAAGAAGATTTATACACCTAATATCTTAAATGTATGAAGATATGTTGTCTAGATTCACTTGTGCGGTTCTTAGCTCGATGTGTTGATATACCCTAATGTATGTTCGCTCAAAAGTCTCAACAGTGGTATTAGAGTCTATTTGATTTGTTGGGGGAGAAGGAGTGGTTACTAAGGTTGGATCCAAGACGCAAAGTCTCACATTAGGGATAGATTGTTGATGTATCAAGTGTAAGTTATAAGTTTCACATTGGATGAAAAAGTAGACATTGATCAACATAAAAGTGAGAACACTCATATACCCAATGTCTAATAAAAATTTGGATAAATATGTGATGTTAAAGTCACTTGTGTTGTTTCTCTTAATCAGGGATGGAGGGTAGAGTTACATTGGGGTGGCCTTGGCGACGACCCCATTTGTTTTTAATTTTATTTGATGTTTTAAAAGTTAGTGAGTATTTTTTAGGTGTAGTTACTCTAATAATGTAGATTTAGCTAGTCCAAATAAGTTTATTTGTGAAAATTATTAATAGAAATATGAAAAATAAAAAAATATTACTTCATAGATAATTTTTTCTTCTTATTTCAACACTTACTGTCTCTATATAGATGAGAGGGTTGGGCTTAGAATAAGACCTATCGGTGGATAAGATCACATCTTCATAACAAAAGGTGTACATGTTCAACCTCACTCAAGGTAATGGGCCAAACATTACAAGTCCAAACAAATTGGATATTATTGTATGACAAAACCATATATTGGCAATTTTTTTGAGTAATTTATTTCCTCAAGCAATAGGGTTTTACCAGTCTCAACAGAGCCTGTGATGAACACGGATTTTCCCTAAGGGATGACAGATAAAATATGCGATCTGCTCATAAAACTGTCAAGATAAGATTTGTAAAAGTATATTCAATTTCTTTTATATATTTGAACCTCTCATCAAATTTCGGCTAGCTTCACGGCTGCTCCAATGTAGGCTCCTATGTTTCAACAATACTAACGTCGAAATCTAAAATACATGATGGAATATATGCCCCAAAATGTGCAAAACCATACTTTACATCCGTTTTATTTTATTTATAAACAAAAGTTTAGATAAGGAAAAACAAACGCCCCTCAAAGAAAAGGAGAAACAAACTCTCATGCAAGATCGTAGCAGCACCAATCTCACGGTAGATTTACAATGTAATTCACGTATAGTCTATCAACTACAAAACTTCACATTTGAACCCAAGATATAGTTGATTGCTCAAAGTTTTCACATGTCAAAAACGATAATTTGATAACAACAATATTGTCAAACACGGTAAAAATATGATATGGTGCTTCTTTTTTCTCATCCAATCACAATAATAGTAGTGTTAGGTGTATTTTTATACAGAAGTTCACATACAATATCAAATTGAAGATTTTCAATTGATAGTGCTCTTTCACAATAAACGTGATATGACATAAATAATGTAATAAGTGGAAGGCGTATTTCGTATGATAATTTATTTTAGGTCTATCATTACACTTGGATAACCCTCTAGATATGAAAACCTAACTCCTAAACATGTGGTAATGTGTTAAGACTTAAGAGACATCTATCACTCGAGCTAGTTTTGTGAAACTAAATTATACTAAATATTCTATGATTGAAGTGATCATGGTTTGCATTGCAATCACCTTATTTTTAAGTTTAATTGCGTGTTTGGCCCATACTTCATAAGATAAATTTAATGTTTTTCCTCCACAATTCAGTTGGGAGTGTATTTTTATGATGTGGAAGTACATTAAATGACATGACATTGTTGATTTGAACTAGAAAAGTGATATATGAAAACACTTTTACAACCTTTAAAAAACACTTCGACAACTTGGTTGAGTAATTTTTTTTTTGTCAAGTAATCTAACAGCTGGAGAAATTCACCTTAAAGGTGAAATAGTAGGGTGTCCGAGGTTCGAATCCCGACCCCTGCATACATAATGCATTATCCCTTACCAAGTGAGCTAAGCTCACGGGGACAACTTGGTTGAGTAATTTATTGATCAAATTTCTTCAAATGTAACATATATATATTCTTTGGAAATTCATTTTTTCCTAGTCCAAATCAACAATGTGTCACATCATTAATGTGAATTAAAACGTGTACATTGTAGTTAGCCATGGTGGATGTAGGATAAGACTTGGTATGGCTGTAGCCACACCAAATTTTCACCAAACAATATTTTACAAGAATGAGATGTCTATAAGAAGAAAATATTATTAAAGAAAGATGATATCTCATTTTTTTTTTCAGTTAATGATTGTTAGGGTTACAAATGAATTTGGACGAACATATTAGATAATTTTTAATTTGATTGTACATATTTTTTGATAATTTTTAAATTGATTGAACATATTTTTTGAAACTGTTATTTTTAGCACACCAAAAACTTAGTTCTGGATCCACCGGTAGCTAGCTATTCAAAAGTATATATGTTATGAAATCTAACTATTCAACAGTAAAGATGAGTTGAATTGTAACTTTTCAGGTTCTTCAAAATTCTTTTGTTGGCCACCACCAGCAAGAAATCAAGCAAGCTGTTTCAGGCCCCCCCTCTCCCCCCCTTCTCTGATATATCTCTCTCTCTGGTCCTATATATCTCCTTTTTGTGTGGCTGGCTGCATGGTTCTTAATTGAATTTAATGTGCATTGCATGCATCTGATCTGTTAACTTATCATATCTTGGGAAACATAGAAAACCCCAGCACAGCTGCAAAAAAAACTTATATGTAAGAAAAGAAAGGATCTGTCACTTTTGGGGTTCACTTCCATCCTTGACACTCCCATCATCTTCTTAATTCACCCTCTCCTTCTCTCTCTGGTCCTGCATCAATATCTGTGTGTTTTAATTTTTGGTATGAGAATATGATGTTTTTGTCTATATCTTAAACATTGGTATGTTAGCTTATTAAATTTTTTATTTTCTAAATGACAATTTATAAATAATAAGGTTCATAAAATCTTAATATCGAGTTATATAAGAATATCTTATTTTGATTTATATAAAATGATTATTTTATATGCATTGTAAGATTTTAGAACTTTGAATATCCAACTGCTTCGATGGTAAATATGTTCAAAAACATATAAAGCTGCTAGCAGTAGCCAAACATTTACTTTTGGAATTTGCTACTTTGTATCTTCTTAAATTTTAGGGCTTTAAAAGCTACTAGCTAGTAGCCCGTATTAGAATCAAACCAACTTATACATTTGTACTTCTTAATTGACAGAAAATATATAACTTGAAGCTCCTCTAAAAATTTAACCCTAAAGTTTGCTATTATTGAATATTGGCGGCTTCATGGACTTGGTCCAAAAGTGGACTTCACTATCTTCTTTAATAAAATATATATGTATATAACCCTAAAGTTTGCTATTTTTTTGACAGAATAAAATATGTATACTTGTTCTCTATTTTTTATTAATATAAAATTTATTTATTTTTATTAAAAGTTGTAATAGTCCACCGTTATACCGTTTTGAATAGGTCTATTAGATACACCCTTAAATATTAGGTATACACACGGATCATTTAAGAAATGTATAATTTAAAACTATGCATTAAGTAGATTTAAATATCGGTGATATTATTATAAAACCATCTTTTGGAGTGAAAAAGCTACCCTTCATAAACTCCAAGTATATGTTTGTTTTGTAGTTTAGATACATATACACATGTTTCTAGCACCCAAACACGAGTTGCCAATGCTATAAAGTCATTTTGGCTTTTTACATGAAATCAATTCTACTATCTGAAATTGAGTTCAGTTGAAGCTGAAATTAGCATCTTTGTGTGTTTATCAACCGTGTTTGCCAACTTGCATGTCCCACATTTGTAAATCTTTCCAATATTGTCCTTTACTTTAGTCATTATTTATTTTTACTTTACATATTTATGTAAAATCGATTTTGCTTATAACACATTCAAAAACAATTTTAATTCCAACTATTCAAACATATTTAAATATTCGACTCACTTATGACCAAAATAAATTCAGTCAAAATTAACTCTCTCCACCGTATAACCAAACATATGCTTAGCATGTCTTATCTTTTTTTAACATGGAATTTGTATTATACTAGATTTTTATATTGAGTGCAACTCATTCTTATAAAACGGATAGTGTAAACTATTTCACGACTTATTTTTATTACGCTCAACACTATTAAACCTCTTTTTTAGAAACTCAACACTATCAAACTTATGCATAAACAATTTGATGGTAGGTCCGGATGAATAGGTTATGATACCATATTAGATTTTATCTTTACAAATTCTACAAAAATGACTAGTGTCACACTAAATATTTTAAGGGAATGTTAACGAATACCACCAAGACACGTTTTATGACCTTTAAATAGTAAATTTTATGAGAATTATTGTATTTCATGCATTGGAAATTGAAACATTTAACATTTTTAGTGGATAATTTCTTGAATTAAAATGCTTAAAAAGTGTCTTGAGGGTACTCGTTAACAAGACTCATATTTTTAACTTTGTGTAGACTTTTTTCTACTTTTTTAGGAAAAAAAGCTAATAGTAAAAACTTCATTAATTAGAACCAGTTATAGAAGTTGGGAAGTGCACCAAAGTTCCATTCATTCATTCATTTTTTAAAATCTAATTATAATAATATGCACTTCCAATTCCATTATGAAATGGTGTGGTGGTCCATTGATGAATTAGTACGATTACAATGATTTGGATTGATCACTGGTAACACTGCATGCGTCCAATGATCCAAATTTTCAGTTAATTAATTAATGGAAAGCCACGCCAACGCAATGGGAAGTAAAAAGAAAACAACTTCTGCTAACTTCACGGTACAATCTAGCTACTTTATGATCATCGTTGTAAATTAATACATCTATCCTCTTAATTACCCTATACACTGTCTACTTTTCTAGGGTAGGGATACCTTTCATTAATTCAAACACCCATTTCAGATCAAACTATACTTCATATCCTTTGGATTATCTCAACATTCTTCACAACAAACATAATCATACAACCATATCCTTATACACATCACAACACTGACAATTTTATTGGTGATTAATCTGATGAGAAAAAAAGGATAAAGAAATAAAAACAAAAACAAAAGTGTTGGAAGGATCTTAAGAAATAAAATGTATCCAAATATCATTGTTTTAAATATATTTTCTAATAATCTTTTTTTTTTATTTTGCTAATATTATTTTCTAATATTCTAGCACTTTATGTCGAGAAAAAGTTTATTAAACTCTAAGCTTGTTACTAATATATCTAAAAGGAGAAATTATAACATCCACATATTAATCAAACCTAAATATATCTCTTTTGAGCAATCTAACGAAAAATGTCAGAGCAATCAACCAATGATGTCAAAACTTCAAAACAAATTGGTGAATATGTTGAAGTACCACACCGAGCAAAACATCCAAAACACAATATGGAAAGCTCCCAACGTCAAACTGAAAGAGTAGAGAGAAACAACTAAAGAATGAGTCATGATCGTCTCCATTTCGAATGGAGTGGATCCTAACTCCTAAAGGAGTACTAGTGGCCATTTTAAATAATCACACCGGAGAGCAACCAACTAACAAGAAATCCAATAGCGGAAATTTAAAACTCAAAAGCCGAACAAAATGAGGAGAATTAAACAATCAAATAATGAGAAATAACCATTTCTACGGTTACAATAAAGAGCAAAATCAATCAACAACCCAACAACATAAATTTAAGACACAAAAACTAATATATATAGTAAGGTGCACCTTTGAACCAGCTGCATATTAGACGCCCCTTTAATGTAATTTTATTAAATTTAATGAACATTGATATTGTGTCTCCAATATTACCCACAAATTACTTTGTGTATTCAAGCCATTTTACTCTACTTTGCATTTACAATGATACTTGTTTTTAATGGAAAACGATTTTATCAGATCAAGATAATGGAGAACAATATGAATAGAGTACTACACCCACATTTTGAGACCTAATACAAATGGTACTAACTTCACCACCAAAAATTTGAAATTCATATAATGCTTTTATCTAATCAAGCACTTCCTTGGTTTACAAACAAGTCATAAAATAAGTTAAGAGCCATAGAATATTTCTTCAAAAACTACTGCCAAAAATACTTGATCGTGTCAATGTAACCTCTGAAGTTGACAATGATTTGCTGAAACCCGGATGGATATAATAAGAACAAGGAAAATGCTAACTTGTATTCTTATGACACATGTTTAGAATTCCACTAATAGAAGTTATATGTTGGAAATTGCGTTAATTTATTACTCAAAATATTAAATATTAAGTTTATTTATTTAATAAATTATTACCATTAGTGGAATGCTTAACATGTATCCTAAAGATACAAGTTAACATGACCCAAAGAACAATCAAATAAAACTATACTACCCATTAATCATTTATTGTTTTTCTCAATTATGGTGGAAAAGCCTTAAATGCTACTTAACCATATATGGAGGTAGCAATATATGTATTTTCACTTTTTTTATAACACTAATTAAATGTGTAAAAAAAAAACAAACTTATAGATAACATTGGCAACTTATGCTTGGGTGTCCATGTATCTAAACTCTAAAAGAAACACATACAATGAGAACATGGGGCCTCCCCCTAGAAGAAAAAGTCCCAAATATTCAGAAAAAATGTACCTTGGTTAAATATTTCTACAGTCTTACTGAAATAACAACCTTAAATCTTCAGTATATGATATCACCTTGATGTTTAGAGTTTCCCCTTCTGCATAAAATAGTCACATGCAGCAAACAATACTTAGTGCATGTGGAAATTAAAGAGGCTAGAATCAATTAACATTGGTATCAATCAATTGATAGAAATTGTCTTTCATATACATATACACTGTATTTTTTTTTGGTGGGATGATGTAAAGCAGTGGCAACCTTGATGTTTTTTAGAAACAATATTTTTAATATATATTCTTCAAAAAAAAAAAATTAATATATAAAATTCATCATCTGTAATAAACATCAAGCCTCTAAAGCAGTGTGAGACACGTTAGTGTTATAGAGTAAAGACAATAAAATTGAAGTTTAATTTAATTTAATTCTTTTCGTTTGTACTATACACACTACTCTTGACTCGAATATAAACAAAAAAATTAGTCATGTTTGATAGATTAAAATATAAGTAAAATCCTTGTTATTCTAAAAATATCATTAAATAAAATAAGTTCTTATACAAAATGCAAAGAAAATAAATGGTAATTTGCTAAGTGGAAATATTTATTTGATTAAATCAAGGAAATTTAATGAGGAAATATGTATTTCTGGCTTGTAACGAAATTCCAAGCATTTGAAACTTAGTCATCCACACCACCTCCCAAAAAACCAAAAGTTCCATTTCCAGTCTCTTTCAGTCTTAATTTTCCAGCAGACATAAGGACTCATTCAAGACTTTGGAGGCAAGTTCATAGTAAAATTGACTTTACCAAAGGATCTAAGATATACTCTTATTATTTTATTTTTCAACTAAAGAAAAAGCATCACATTCAATTCTGTGTATCAAAAACAAAAAATCCTGCTCCTATGTTTATGTCTTGTCTCTAACCTTATAATACTGTTGATCTTACTGTCCTACTCCTATGTGTTGCTTTTGTATTCCCCATTGACACAACCATAACAACATAACATTCTGTTTGGTATCTCCTTTTTATGCTATCAAACAGTGTATTTTTTATTTTTTTTTGCCTTCAATGGTGTTTTTTCTATAAATTTTTAATGAAGAAAAAATGAACAGTGTTTGTGTCATGTACAAACCTAAAGACAAAGAACATCAATGTTCTATAAGAATCCAACTCATAAATTGAATGTCAAATTTGTCCTTTAATTAGATCAGTAGTGTATATATATGTCTTGGAGAGGAACCAAACTGTTCACTTTCTTATTATAGAAACAAACATTTATATCTTTTATTTATTGAAATGTTTCAGAGATAAAACAAAACAAAATAAAACAAACTATATATATTGATATTCACCTTGATTGCCAATGGAAAGTTCCTTGATTCAATGTCTAAAAAAGTATCAGCTGTTGTAACTATTGCAATGGCTGTGACAAATAAAAAATAAATAAATTGTAAGTAAGTAACAAAGTAGTTAATATTCAACTTTCAACAGTAAGAATGACTGTTATGAAGACTAATTAACTATTAAACATCACAATATCACATGCATGAGGAATCTATACACGAATTTGGAATTCAACACATTCACAGTAAGCACATTAACGGTCTTAGATCAAGATCTGATGATCCAAATTTTAAGCCAAGTATTTCAGTTTTGAAAAAAAGTTCAAAATGTGCATCAACATATGGATCATTGCATCCAACAGTCATTAATGTGCTGACTACGTGAATGCATGAGAAATCTCTAAATGAAATTTGAATTGTCTAAGATCAACAAATATACGCATTGACACAGTCAGTACAATGGTCGTTATCAAGATAAAACAATTCAGATTTCAAGGTAAGTACTTCAGATTTAAAAGAAAAATCAAAATCCTTAATGAAATCTAAATAGTTTGATCTCGATGTAATGATCATCTATGTGTTGACTACATAAAACATACGATCCAAATTCCTTTAATGACCCATAGTAAAGTAAGTATAGATAACATCAAAGTTGAAAAGTCTAAGGATATGCAGCAGATCATATACATATCATTAATTATTATTAATAAATAAAATGTGGAAGAGAAAAAGCTAAATTATCACATACCTAAAACATGTCTGTGTGAACAGTGTTTAAACCAAACAAAGAAGGTGGCTGGTAGCTTCACAAAGAGAAGTCAAGAAAGTATATGAACAAGGAAACATTGACACTATTTCATTGATAATCAATAAAATTAAAAATATGGTATTAATAGCAAATAGAAAAAAGTGATCCAAAAAATTAAATGGATGAAGAGTTGAAAAAGAAATTACCCTTTCACAGCTGTACAACTTTTCTGAAGTCTATCTGCAAAGCTAAAATGCCTAACTTAAGGAGCAGAGAGAGAGGTAGCAGAATTGTAGCAGTGTTGTGAACCACATCAACCCAACAAGGCTAACAGAAACATTAGAGGAAAGAAGAAAGCAACAATCTTTTCTGTGAATCATTAAATGCAGTAAACGGAATGAGAGAGAGTGATCAAATCAAAAGGAGACAAAAACTTCATTTAATTGTACTCTGAGTAGCTGATCCAAATACTATATATTTTGTATTCTATTTTTTTATACATAGATTTGACTAATGTCTAAATATGTAATTCAATTCCATGAATTTCATTTCCCTCTTTAGGTAAATCTCAAATTATGTATTTTTCCATTTTCCATTTTCTCTTCTTGACTCAAATCCCAAGCTAATTAAACTCATTCATCACTTCTAAATAGTACTATAAAATATCAAATGCTAATAATGTAATATAACTTATCATGATCAGAATTCAGAAGAAGAAAATGAAGAAAAATATATATAATATTAAGATTAAAATATAATAAAAATGCTGCAAACTTGTTCATTATTTTTGTTTCATTTTCATCATTGTTGTTGGTAATTATGATATTGCAAAGAAGTATCTAAACCAAAAATCATTGAAGCTTCTTCTCTTCTCTTATCCTCTTCAAATCTTGTTGATGTTGAACTTGAAAGTGTTTCTTCATGATGAGGTACCTTCAAATGTTGAAGTGATGGTACTATTGAAGAAGGAGAAGCCAAGTTATCATCACTTGTTGAAGAACCACCACACTCCATGTTCACACCAAACAACCTTAACCTTTTTGCAGCACCATTAGTAGTACTAGTAGTAGCATTACTAGTTAAATTTCCATGGTGATGATGATAATGAGAAACAGGAACAGAATCAATAATCATGTTTGAAACATTGCTTCCTCCTCCTTCTTGTTGCTGTGATCTTGTACTTAAGCTTCCTTGAGGCATTGACATTGATGATGGTGCTAATGATCTCATGTAAAAAACTGAACTTGGATCATGATGATGAAAATTGTATTGATGATTCACATTTCCACCACCATATTGATGAAATGGAAACATATTATGATTAAAATTCATCTGATTGTGTAAAGGGTCATGATGATTTTGTTGTTGATGTTGTAACCTTTGTGGTGTTGGATAAGGAAGAGAGTAAAATCTACTATTAGCACCTCCCCATCTAATAGAATATTGTTGTTGATTAGGAAGAAAGAAAGGAGTGAAAAGTGTTGCTGATGAAGGATCAATATTATGATGATTATGATTAGATCTTCTCTTCCAATCTATAAACAACCTATGCCTAAACAATTCCCCGACGCCGCGTTGAAATGAAACAATGTCACCAGCATCAAGTTTTTTCTCTTTAACAAAACGGCTCCAACCTTTTGTCATAACATAGCTTTGGCTACTGTTCCAATAAGAGTATCTAAATCTCCACAATTTTCCATTCCTATCTTCAAAATTCAGAAGAAGACCTTTCTCATTTGATGTTGAATCAAGTGGAAAATACTTTTCAGCATGTTGTTTTGGTATAACCAAACGGTTTAGTTTCCCAACATCACTTGGTGTTACAACTTTGTCAAACATGTGTTCTTTTTCATGTGTACTAGGCTGTTGTTCTTGTTCTTGTTCTTCTTGTTGTGGAACAGGAACATTAATAACAACATCTTTGTTTTTGTTATTGTTGTTGTTACCAAGTGACAATTCCATGAAATCTATTTGCTTTAAATTTGTGAAATTTGAGGTTGTTGCATCTTGATGATGTTGGTGTTGGTGTAATAACCCTAATCCTCCTTTAGATGCTGCTGAATTGTGTGATTCTGGTGAATGATGATGATGATGATTCATTCCTAGCCATTGATTTTGTTGATGAGGAACATTTGTAACATCATGATTATGATTATGATGATGAGTTGTAGAAGGAGATGAAGAAGATAAAGAGAAATTAGAAGGTGGAGAAGAAAAAGTACAGTGTTGTAATTGTTGCTTACTGCTACTTTCTTCTTCTTCTCTTGTTTTTGTCATGATTTCTTCTTCATCTTCCTCTAATTCCTCTTGTGAATAATCTTTCACTTCTTGCATCATCTCCATGATAATTATCAACTCAAATTCTTCTTATTATAACTTCTGGATCTCACAAAATCTGAATAACAAAAATGTCACAAAAATTAGAATCAATTTTGTTTATCATAGAAAAAATAATTGTATATGATGAGGGGAGGAAAAAATATATAAACAAAAAAAATATGACAAAATTAATGAAAAGGAAAATTTTGAAGGAAAAAAATATATGGGGTTATTAAAAAAAAAGGAAAATATATGAGGTTATTAATTTGACAAAATTAATATAAAAAATAAAATAAAATTACCAAGAAAAATGGTATATGATGAGGAAGATATTTTATGGGAGAATTATGAGGCTGTAAAGGAAACAAAGAAAAAGAGTTTTATGTAAGAGTCGGTGCCTTCATATTTGACTAAGAGAAGAATCAAGCCCTAAAGACAAAACCATGGTGGATAGATAGATTATATTCCAAGTTGAGGTTATTGTTGGTTTACCTAAAAACAACACAAGGTGTGTTATAGTTAGAGTTGGAGAGAGAAAAAGTGTTGAAGAAGATGTGAGAGTGTTTTTGCTAACTAGTTACTTCACACAGGAAGCTTCTTTACAAGTATATTTGTTGTTGAAAAAAGAAGGGAAAATAATGTTTGTGGGAAACCCAGTTTTATTCTCAAAGGTTAGAAGAGAGAGATGGGATAGATAGAGATAGAAAGGGTTACTATACATTTACGTGGGGGGCCCACGAATAATGTGCTTATTTGGGGGTCATGTGAGCAACTAGTCATTTTCATATATTATATACTTAAGATGATGATAATAATAAAATAATATTTCTGTGCAATTTATTCTTTTGATTCAAAGTTCAAAAGTTCAGTGCTGTTCATGAAGCATTGAACAATCTTTACACTTGGTTTTTCTTTTATCTTTTTTTTTTTTACTAAAAAATATACTTAAATGAGTAGAATACATTGAAAAAAACATAAATTCAACATCGCAAAAATTAAAAAATAAATTACGTCACGCCAAAACGATGAACGAAACAATATTGCACTAAGCCGACAAGTGATAGAAAAATAAGCAATAGAAACTAGATAAAAAAAATAAATAAGTATGATGCACAGGGAAGATTCCATAAGGAAAAAAAATGGCTCAAGACTCCGGTGGATGAGAAGGACGAAACTAGGGTTATGAGATAAAGGCGCCTGAAAGTAAAACAATAATTTTTTTTCTTCCGTGTGTTTAAGATATATGAATTTGAACTTGAGATCACTGATTAAATTAAAATATGATTGTACAGTTAATTATGTAAACTCAAGTCATATAGGTTAATATTGAATTTTAGAATGACAATGAAGATTAGAATCACAACAATTGGTTAACAAAAATGAATGTATTTGGTTAAAAAAATTGTACTATATACATCAACTTAATTTTGGGACGGAAGGAGTACGTTATATGCATGGAATAAAATAATAATATTGAAAAAGGAAACAATACAATACATTGTTTAACTAAATAAATCGGGCACGTATTAATGATTTCACGATTAACAAGTTTATTAAAAAAAAAAATTTAACTTTTCAAAAAAAAAATTAATATAATATTCATTAGATACTTTCTATTTTTAGTATACTAACACGTGGTTTTTTTTCGGCTTTATAGTAGTTTTACCTCCTATGTTTTAAGAAATTACGATTTTGGCCCCCTAATAAAGTAAAATACAAAACCGCCCCCTAAGTATTATCCATTTTGCAGTTTTGGTCCATGCCAATTTTGACCAAGTCAATGCTGACGTGAACGTCACGTGTGTAATTTTTTATTTTTTAATTATTAAAAAAATTATTTTTTATTTTTTTAATTAAAAAAATTAAAATAAAATTTACACACATGGCGTCCACGTGTGCATTGACTTGGTCAAAATTGGCCTGGAGGCCAAAACTGCAAAAGAGACAATACTTAGGGGACGGTTTTGTATTTTATTTTGTTAGGGGGCCAAAATCGCAACTTCTTAAAACATAGGGGGCCAAAACTGCTATTATCTTTTCTTTTTTTTAGAGAAGTACTAACATGTTCTTAAGGCACATTATTTTTATTGAAAATAACAATTTTAAAAATTTATATGAATATTATTACAATGAGTGCTTTAACACATGCATTTAGGACCCCCTTAGCATTCTCCATTAAATTAATACAAAAAAAAGAAATAATGTGTATGACAAGTTGTTGTTATTAGAGAGAACATGAAGTAGAAGATGGATACAATGCCAAGGGTGTAGTAAGGGAAAGTGCATGGTGTTAGGTTGTTTTGAGTTTTTTTGACTTTTGGTACCATTGATTGTGTGCTGTGTTGGTCCCTCCCATCCCAGCCGTAAGGAAAGGTAATTAGCTGAGAGAATGAAAGCAGACAGACCTCTCTGCAGGCCACCCCTATCTGATCACCTTCTGCTACTCTCTATCTATCTCTCTCTCTCTCTAATATAACATCCATTATTACATTCAATTCCTTCTCATAATTAAATGTTACTACTACTAGTACTACTTTAGAGAATTCGAGAGAATTGAGTTTTTTTAATTAAGAGTTTAATTAGATTCTATTTTCCCTCAAAGCTATGGTAATATTACATCTGTCTTTTTTATGGGGATTGAATATTACCTCTTTGTTTAATTTAAGTATAAAATTCATCTTTTGTACTAGTTTTTTTTATCTATCTACTACTTCTTCCGTTGCCAATTATAAACAAATTTAACTTTTTAGATTCATTCAATTAATGATGTATATCTATTACTTTGTACATTATTAATTGAATGGATCTAAAAAGTTAAATTTGCTTATAATTATCAACACGGAGGGAGTACACCACAAAAAAAGTCTAAGATTATTCAACTTTTGTTGATAATTGATGTTATTTATTCAAATTTACCTTTTGTAATATTTAGTTCATAGTTATAATATTCTAATTTACCTTGGGGTTATTTGACATTTAAAAATTTATATTTGTTTTGTTAAAAAAAAATTAATTGTTTTTAGGAGAGATGTTTGTAATATTATAGACATTTCTGCAAAAACGCATAGAAATATTTGAATGATACACATGATCTAACTTAAAAGAATGGACCAAAAATGTGGTCGAAAAACTTTTTGGGACTAAAAGTCGAAGAAAAATTTTAGGAATACTAAAACGAAAAATTGAAGTATTCATAGAGACCAAAAACATAGTAAAAACTCATAGAAGTATTTGAATGATACACATGATCTAACTTAAAAGAATGGACCGGACCAAAAATGTGGTCGAAAAACTTTTTGGGACTAAAAGTCGAAGAAATTTTTTAGGAATACTAAAACGAAAAATTGAAGTATTTATAGAGACCAAAAACATATTTAACGTTAAAATTTATATAGGCAGTTGGTCGAACTTTGAAAACGAAATATAAAATTCGACCGCAACATTTTTCATAAAATTACATTCAAACACATTCAATAATATTCAATTTTCTGCGATTTTTTATATTTTGGATCAGTTTGCGATCTTTATTTGACTAAGTTTGAATGTAAACACCTATAACTCCAACCATTCTGAAGAAAAGTCAAAGTATACAACAAAGAAGAAGTACCGATACGCCAACATCTAGAAGTCTGAAGCCAACCCCAAATGTAAGAAGCATACAAACAGCTGAGGAAAAAAATGATTGAAAATTTCTTCTGCATGCCCGCAATGACAATAAATAGAACCATAATACAAAATGTGGAACAAAAACTTTCGTATGTAGGAACTTAATCATGAATGAGCCTCCAAAGCATAAAGGACTTAGAAGAAGGAAATGAATATCTCCAAAACAATTTAGCCCAATTCAACTAAGGAGATGATACCTAAAAAAAATTATAATTAAGCATTATTAGCTTATAGAAGACCTAAAAAAGAAATCTACTTAGGTTGATTTGGTGGTGTTGGTTTAGAATTCTGAAGGGTTCTCCCCATCAAAGTTCCAGGATTGATTATCCACAATATCAATTTGGGTGGACTAGTTTAACTTCAGAAAGAAGAAAAGAGAAAAAAAAAAAGACCTGAAGAAGATCCATTCCATAATTATCGCGTAAACCTTAGAATCGGCAACCAAATAATTTCCTCAAGAATTTCTCCAAGAAATATCTACAATGTAGTCACTTACTATAGAAGGCAGAAATTTTTGAGCCTGCAAAGGGAGAAAAAAAAAGCTTTGAAAGTCATTTATCAATAAAAGAGGAATAAATGATAAATGTCCTATATTCCATTTAGAGTTGCTAAGGACAATGTTTAGGTTATTTCTAATGGTTGGCCAAATTGAGGATTAAAGATGGTAGGATAAGAGATAATTATTCTTGAAAAATATAGCTTAAAAAAAATTAGTTTGATCTTGAGAGGAAAGTATGTCCAAAGTTAACTTTGGCGTGTCATATTCATTAATTACTCTAAAAGAATGCAAACATATGCTCCTATAGAAAATAAGGGTGCAAACCTTGGGGTAAACAACTATCACAAATTTCCTAGATTTAGTAGTGAGACACAAAAATGAAAACTAAACATCAATATTTCTTAGACAATAAACTGGATTTATAATAATACTTTTCCATAATTGATTAAAGGAAACCCTTCCAAGAAAAAAATTTTGGTTTAGTTTTATGAGAAATTGGAAAAAGATGATCCACCTGGGGTTTTCCTTAAAAAATAGAAACAACAAATTAAGTACAAGGAAAAGTAACTGGAGGGAAACAAAAAAAATTTCAAGAAGAGAAGCTTTCCTAAAACTTTAAAAAAGATTCATAAGATCCATCACATTGTTTTTTGTACTCTTACATGAAAGTAAGATGTCATCAACATAAAGCACATGGGAAGGAGTTTTAATACCTTTGCGCTCGCCATGAGCTTGGTAGCTCCAAAATTCATAAGATAAGGATACCTCGACTTAAAATGTCCTCGACTAAACAAAACAATAGAGTTGAGAGAGGATCTCCTTGTCGAGCACATATTTTACAAGATGATTCACTAAAAAGATAAATCATCTAAAGTAAGGATTACCTTAATCCAACTACAAAACAATACATTAAAACTAAGGGCCAGAAGAACTTTGATAAGAAAATTCAAATCCAAAGTGTTAAAGAGTTTACCAACATTTAATTTGAGAGTTATACACCCTCAAAAGAATTTTAATCCAACATGTTAACCGTAATACCCCAAATTTTTAGTATTTACTTTTTGAACTTTTTTGTGTTAATTATTCGATAGTTAGAATGGGTTAGATTATGTTTTAAAAGCAAAAATTGATTTTTTTTTTTTTTTTTTAAGTTCAAAAATTGATTTACATGAAGACAAAATCATTTTCTTGTCTAGTGAAATCAATCTTTATCATGTTGTAGAAGATCCTATTTTCAATGTAACAATTGATTTTCCCTCGTACAAAAATAAGTTTTTGCAAAATTACTTTCAAAATATAGGGTTAGTTCAGCCCTATCTTTCGAAAAGAAAAAGTCCTCCATGTGAGGGGATTTAATTCAAAGTTTCATTATCTCAATTCATACCTGAAATCAGAGTTTGATTAAAAAAACGAACACTAAAAAAGGTGTTAAGTGTCAAATCTTGATCATTATATAATTTCCTAATTGGTTTAGATCACCCAACAAGAGGAGCATAACACTAGGATAGTTTCTCGTCGATCATAATTATCATTTGTTGGTAAATTTAGTAATTCAATATTTTTTGTGTAAATTCATTAGAAAATTTATTTTTATTCTTATTCTTTGAAATATAAGCTAGTGTATGTTTATGAATTAAGGTAAGTTTATTAAATAGGATGTCCTCAAAAGTTATGTTTAGAATGATGTGTATATACGACTTAGGCTACTTTTATATGATTAGAACATCTCTTATGATTAGTCGATAGATTTAATGTTTTATGTATTTATGTTTGTAGGTTATAATATGTTATGTATAAATTGCTTGACATTTAATATTAATGAGCTTAATTTTGTTCTAATGCATGTAATTCGTATGAATTTTATAATGTTTGATGTTAGTAATATTGATATATGATTGATGTGTGTTTCTGTTGAGTTTTGAACTATTTTTGTATACAAAATTATCATATAAATCTATTTATGGGTTAAAAATTAGTAATTATGCAAAATAAATTTGTAGAAATATATTTTCACATACATAGAAATCAATTTTTCTGATGAACTTTAAGATTTATGAAAAAAAATAATTAAAGAAATCAATTTTAAGTGATAAATTTAAAAAACTTAATTGTTGTTCTATATCTTAGATTATAGGTTAGTGATGATGATGATGATGATGATGATGATCATAATAATAATAATAATAATAATAATAATAATAATAATAATAATAATAA
>Ga0228710_1001443_pt1 | contig 35672 bp, 13 predicted proteins | sample MedpolnodulmetaG_FD_177995 | JGI IMG/M metagenome (GOLD analysis project Ga0228710, IMG submission 177995) | Root nodule microbial communities from Medicago polymorpha collected in Santa Monica, California, United States - pink nodules | ecosystem: Host-associated > Plants > Roots > Nodule...
GCAAATGACAGTTGCGACCCCAACATCCGCGACTGTTGGTGAACAGTCGCAAATGTACATTTGCGACCCTTCTAACAGTCGCAATTAGCGTTTTTAAAGGTCGCAAAATGCAGTTTTTCTTGTAGTGGATGAACATGTCATTACTCGAATCTTATAAGTGATAGTTTCGTAACTTCTTAATATTTTCTTGTGGAAGTTATTAGCCCATTTTCTTGTCGAAAAATTACTTAACTAATTTTAATTTCATTAAATATTATATATTTTTAAATGAGAAATGCAAAACTTCTGCTCTTATAAGACACAGATTAATGAGTTAGAAATATTTTGTTGTAATCAATACATTTGAATCTATTATTTTTACTTATGATGCATTGAATGTAAAATTTAAGATAATATATATTTTAACTTTTGAGTTGTTTAATATGTACATAAAGTAGAAGTTAGCAAACCCTTTTTAAATTTATTTTAGGCATTTTACAAAACTATATGAAGCTCCGCCACTGCCGGTGAAATGAAATATAATCAATCACAAAATACTAGCAGCCTAAATAAACTTCACGATCGCTCATAAATATGCATTCAATTTCCAAGTGGGTCCATAGACACAACACAAAACATAAATGCCTCCATTGTTGGATTAGATTAGATGAAAACTAAGGAAGGGCATTTTGGTCATACCTGGAAACGCGGGTTCCGCATATCTATTCAAAATAATTTTTTTTTGTTTTTAGGGAATCTATTCAAAACAATGAAATGCAGAAAGAAAAAGAAAATAAAAGTTGGCATTAATTTAATTTAATTTAATTGGTGAGAAGGCCAAATGTGCGGTTGCATGAGGCAGGTGGTGCCATTTGCCGCCACATTTTCTGCGCTAGTGGCGGCTGCCGTGTCCTTCAGGTGATACACGTTCCTTTGTTTGTTGAAACAAAACCAATACTACGTGTCGGAGTGGTAGAAAGAAGGGGAAAAAGACAGCAGAAATTCAATAAAATCAATTTATTTTGAATTATATTAAATTTACTGCTAAATAATTTTATTTCTTAGGAACTGTGTTTTGTTAAGACCGTGTTGTAAGAAACATCACCAATATGAATGAAACGCGTATATTACTAGCAAATTCTAATTTTCTCCTTGTCATTGGAGGATGGAAAATAATGTCAACACAAATGATATATTGGACCATATACATCTTTCTTTAGTGGTATTGGCCTCAAAAGCAAGACACAAATTAATACAAACATGATTTTCTGATTCATAAAAATCACTTATTAAACAGACATAGTTTTTCCGTCCAAAAGGGAAGTTAAAAACTTCCAGGTAAGCATATAACAGGTGATGATGATATAAACTTTCCTTGACAACAATGTACCAAGTCCCTTCTATAAAAAAAAGGAATGTACTAAGACCCGAATGTTATAAGTCAGATTGATATATGCAGACAGATAATCATCAGACAGACTACCAAAAATGTACTCCAGTGTGCTAGTGTTTATTTTCAACATCTTATTTTTAATACAAGATTCAAGTCTTTTGCAATGAGAACAGGATACAATATTGTTAAACTCAGAGATAAAATTGGAAAAATCACGTTCCTTTTCAAACTTTCAATCTATATGAAGAACGCAGATCCAAAAGCAACTCACCTGACACTAGACGACACTAGACATGTTTGTCACGCTTATTTCATTATATATGCAAACTTGTGTAGCATGGTAAGCGTCAAAGTAAATATTTCAATCATGCCAAATCAATATAAAGAAAACATGCAGCAACAAGTATAACTAAATTGAACCTTTTGGCTCTCCAAATATAAGTTTCGAGGACAATATAATCTAAGCATTGATCTATCATACAGTAAAGCAGGCAACAGATACAATCATCTACATCAGTTCGACATTTTGTTTTGATTCGGACATAATATCTACTTCTTTGTTGTTTACAGAGAAAATTCACGAACCATGGATTGTCAAAGAAGGATACCCATATTCTTCCAACATAGTGAATGGCAGCTCATTTCCCAAATCAATCGACCCAATGATTTCTTTCATCAATAACTCTGAGCATGGAGCTTGAAAGCCTTTTCAAGATTACCACCGTTCTCTGGGACGACCATCAGGGAATGATGGAACAAGGACCTTTTCATTATTCTGTCTTGCATCTTGAACTCGTGTAATTGTCTTTCTCTTTTCAATTTCCGATGTTTTTACCTCCTCATCGTCAAAATCTGGTGGTGTATCATCATCATCTTCATCAATCCAGTCATCATCGATATCATCATCGTCGTCATCACCGTCACTGATTAAATCATCAGCGTCTGACCATTCTTGTTCCTCTTCACCACTTTCATCCTGTCTGCTATCAATATCATTCTCTCCCATCCCATCTCCACCTCTAGTGCGACCGGCACCCCTACCCTTAGGAAATCGTGGAATATCAACCAAAGAACGAAGTTTTTCCTTTATAAGTAACAATCTGTCCTTGTCTACCAACTGAGAATCTCGATAAGCTTCCCTAAGGAACACGGAATCCCTGTCTCCTTTCAAAGAGATATAAAACATATCAGGGTGCCTTATCAACATCCCTCTCAATTGCTGAGAGAATCGAAACTCCTCTCGAAAATGAGTGAAGTTATCTACAAGAGTTCGCTTCTCAAGTGTAAGACTCAAAATCTCATGAATAACTCCACAAGCATGCTTCTCTTTTTCCGGCGTGTTCAAACCAATCATAGAGAAATCCGAGTAAGGCGATATATAAGGAATGTCTCTAAACTGCATTATCTTCCTCATCTCACCTTTTGAAAGATTAAGACCCTTAGGAAGCTTTACTCTATTAAACTTAGGAGCCCTATCTATAATTAAATTCTGCTCCTCCACTTCTCTAATTCGATTGTCCTCCGCAGACAGCTCGGCCGCAGAAACCGCAAGCTGAGGATCCCAATGTGTTAATTCAAGTGCAGGACCTCTTTCAGTCTGAACAACTTTAAAAAACTCTGGATACCTATGACAAATGGTGTCGCGAAATTCTCTAGGAAGTCCTAAATCAGTGGCCAAATGCGCAATTTTCTCTAACAAAATCCGCTTTTCCAACGACATCATCAACAATTTCCTAAGCTTAGTAACAACAACATCTTCCATTTCATTCCTAACCCTCAATTCTTCAAGATAAAGCTTTTCAGCCTCAGAAGTCATTTTAAATTTCAAAGAGTAACACCCATCTTCCACAATCTCAAACACACCAGGAAATCTCCTCAAAATTACAATTAATTTTCTCTGTTTATCCAAACCCAATTCTCTTCTATACTTACCTAATTCCTGAAGAGACATAACCCTACTAGGCTTACTTACTAGTATTTTCCTCACTTTGAGAACAAATTTCAGCTTCTTATCTTTCTGAATCACATTATCAAATGGAAGCTCTTTTCTTCTCTTCACAGCAGCACTTATCGGCATAATTTTGTTAAATCTAGGCCCACCAACATGTGATGAATTCGATTGAAACAAACGCAGATTGGTTCCCAAAAATTGGGATTTTTGAAGGGAAGAGTGAAGTTTGAGAGAAAAATTTGGTTTTTGAAGAAATTGAAGTGTATTTGAGATGAAAAATGGTAAAGGGGTAAAAGATGAAGACGATGATATAAAAGAGAGATTGGGTGAAGTAAGAGATAATTGTTTAGGATCCATAGTTATTGTTTTTTCACATAAAAGCAAGAAATTAACAAGTAGCAGAAAAATTAAGATTGGTGAAGAGGAGAAATGGACTCACGAGATTGTGTGTGTGATGCTAAAGCTGAAAGGTGGTGATTTGGGATAGGGATGATGAAACCTGCAAACAAGACATCTCAAACTGCAGTTTGAAAACCCTAACCAAAACCCTCTAGCACTAGATATTGTTATCCCCTCCTCACTTATTTTATTAAATTATTTTTTAAATTCATTAATACAACTTAAATTATCGAAAGTGCACTGCATATTTTTGTCTATATTATTAAAAATTACATCTTTCCTTTTAAAAAAAAGGGGAAATTGTATCTACCTCCCTTAAAGTCTTTTCGGATGATAAAACATCCCCTCTAATTTTAAAATAGAAATGATATTTGTACAATTATTTTCTAATAACTTTTTATTTCATACTCACATTATCTCTTTATTCTCTCTCTTCCTTTTTTTTCTCTATTATATTTGACCAATCAAAAAAGAGAAAACCAAAGTTGTCATAAAAGTTGTATTAAAGAGAGTTGTACAAATATCACTACTCATTTTAAAATAGGCACCAACCTCCCCTTAGTTCTATTTAAACAAACAAAAACCTCTCTCTTCTTCTAACACCGTTTGTTTTCTCTGTTAAGGCAAAAATAAAATTTATTCCATTGTTGAAGTCATTCTTATATGTCATTGACAACACCTCCCATTGAGTGACCTAGTTTCTTGTTCTACACATTGTCATCTCCATTTGTGATCCTCACTTAAAACATGTTTACCTAACAAATTAATTGGAACAGAAATTACATTTTAACTTTAAACTTGCAAATTGAGAAAATGATAAAGGATATTGAACAAAAAGAAGTACTCTAGTGTCAAGAATGAAAAACATGTTTAAAGGGATTTCAAGTTTGGTGAGTTTATTTTCTTAGTAAAAGTTGATGTAAGTGTAAACAATAGTTAGCATAAAATCTCAAACAAGTTGAAGGCAAATTACACACTCACTGGTCGCAAAACTGATTATTGCCATCATTGAAGAATTTAATTGAAAGTTTAATTGGCTGCAATAATTAGATTGCTATGAAAATATATCAGAAATTTAGAAAGATTTGTTTGAAACTAAATAGAATAGTTAACAGTGTTAACTTGAGGGGAGGTTGTTGATTTTTTGAAACTAGAGGGGAGGAGTGTGGCATTTAACTAAAACTTGGGGTAGGTGATTGTAATTTTCCCTTTAAAAAAATATTACATCATTAACAAACAACCAGTTCTCCATTCATAAAACAAACCAAACAAACCATTTATATGATCTACATATGAGGCAAATATTGCTTAATGCACAAGTTCGTTTTGATCATTGAATCAATAAATGTCATTGTTAAGTATGATTTATTGATCCGGTTGTGAAAATAATATGTTTTTAGAACTGAAAAAAAATATATATATGTGTATGGTGCAAAACCATTTAATTCTTGGTTAGGTTATCTTTATCTCACTGTCAAACTCTAAATTACTATGATCCATTTTCTTGGAAAATCGGAGGGTTGCGTAAAAAAAATATTTTGTTCGTGCATGCTAGTTAATGAAAAGGTCGTTGTAGCTCCTTAAAATTTCTATCCAAACTAAATATTCTTTCAAACGTCAGAATTATCATCGTCCATGAACATTAAAAAAAGAGAAATGATATTTGTACAACTACTTTTTAACAACTTTTGAAACAACTCTTTCTCTCATACTCACATATGTTTTTCCCCGTGAGCTTAACTCAGTTGGTAGGGACATTGTATAATTTATGCAGGGGCGGGGGTTCGAACCCTGAACACTCCACTTCTCCACATTTAATTGTGTGAGTTCTTGCCACTGGGCTACTAGACCAAAAAAAAAAACTTATATAAATCAAAGTCAAATCTCGTTATATTTGCAAAGACCAGGTGCATATTTTAGTTTTTATTCAATTCCTAAAAAAACAGTTTAAAGACCTCATTGAAAGAAGAAAAAATGAATACCTATTAACTATGATAGATACATGAAAATTGAATTCAACTCAACAACCAAACGATCCCACCTCTTAAAAAAATTCCCACAATTAAATATGAAAGAAAGTAGATAATGACTGATGTTACTATGGGGGAGGAGGGATAGACGTGGAGGTTGTTCGCGTGGGAGGAGGAGGGTGTGGAGGAACTTAAGTTAGTGCTTGATAATGTGATTTTGCAGGATGACAGGTGACTATGGACATTGGAATCCTCTAAAACTTTCTTTGTTCGTAGTGCTTATAATTTCCTAACTATTCAACCTCCTCTTGCTTCACCAGTGGATGTTTTCTCTCACTGACATAAGGACGTCCCTCTAAATGTTGTATTGTTTGCTTGACGATTGCTCTGAGACAGGTTGCCTACGAAAGACAATCTGCTTCATTGCGGTGTTATTGATCACGATTCCAGGGTGTGTGGTTGGGTGTGGTTCAGTTGAATCACCACAACATTTAGTTTTACATTGTAATTTTTTCAGGTCTGTCTAGCATTTTATTTATAGATGGATTGACATTTCTACGGTCATCCACTATAATGTGCCGAACCACTTTAATCAATTCAATTTTAGCGGTGGTATCACAAAGGTGCGCCGTTCGATTTCTCACTGATAAGATTAAGTCTCTCGCTTTTAGGTGGTTGAAGGTGAAATTTCATACTTTTTCCTTCAATTACCATGGTTGGTGGCTTAGTCCCTTCACTATGTTGGGCATAAACTAAGAGTTATTTCTTTTCTTGCTTTTACTTTGTGTACATGTTCTGTTTGTAAATACTTTGTGGACTTTGTTGTCTTCTCCTTAGAACACTTTGTACTAGAAAAAACACTTTGATTTGGTAATATATTCCATTTTAGCCTCTTCCAAAAAAAAGTTGATGTCACTATGTCAAATTCCATGTGATTTTTGTTTTTTTAATTTATTTTTAAAATGGACATATTAAAGTACATCTATTTAAAGATTCTTTTTAGTCGTCTACTATAGTTGAAAATAAACAAAGTATCTGTGAGTATAGTTCAACTGACAGTAACAATATATATTTTTTTTTGACAAAGACAGTAACAATATATTGTAATATATTCTATGTGAGTCCTCGTGAGCTTAGCTCGATTGGTATGGACAATGCATAATATATACAAGGTTCGGAGTTCGAATCCCGATCACCACACAAAAACAAATATTCTATGTGACAAAAAAATAAAATTCTATGTGACAATATATGTGTTCGACCTCCAATTCTAATCACTAGACTATTGATTTAAGATTATTTTTTTTGGAAGGACTTTTTTTTTTAATTTATTACATGTTTAATTAATCGTATTTTCTATACACTTTAAATTCAAAAAGATAAAAAAACAAAAAATGTTTATTGAAGTTTAAAACCGAACAGCTGCTATCCCATTGTAATCACATGCTTAACAATATTCCAACCTTTTTCTACACCTTTCTTCCCCAATTCACCTCCATTCCATCCCTGCACCATTCTGATACTTTAGTTCTAGGGTTTGCGATCAGAAGGAAAAAAAAATGTCTGTGGCACCATTGGTGCAGTGTGTATACGTAACAGAGGATCGTGTTCGCGAATGGAGTGGTGGCAATGCCAACCCTTCTCTCAACCTCTCCCAACCTGTTCCAATGCTTCGCTTCCTCTACGAACTCTCTTCCACTATGGCACGTTCCTTTTCTCCATTACAATTTTTCAATTTCGGTGATGCATGAATTCAATCTTCTGATTATTTTCAATTATTGATTGATTGTTGTTAGGTTCGTGGTGAATTGCCGTTTCCCAAGTGTAAAGTAGCATTAGATTCTGTCACATTCTCTGAGGTTAAAGCTTCCGCTGAGAATCTAGCATCAAATTTTGCAGATATAATCAGCCAGATGGCACAAGATGTGAGTTACTGACTTGACTTATACCACTAACACTTTTGATCAAAGGCGTGTTCAATACACCTATATCACCTCACACCGACATGTGTGATTACAGTGAATTATGTGATTTTCTCAAAGACGTGTCTGGTGTATGATACCGACATGACACCGCACTGACATTTGTGATTACATTGACTCATGTCATTTTCCCAAATTATTATTGACGTCTACCTGTCAGTATCCTTGAGTGCGTCTGTGCTTCATAGGTTCCTGATGCTTTTCATTGTGAAATTCTCCACAAGTTGATTGATAAATATTACTCGCCATAGCTTGGTAGAGTTTTTTTTTTTTAAACTGAGTTTATTAATTGAAATATCATTTGATTATAGGGTTATGTAAAGTTCCACATTCTTAAGCATCAGAACAGATACATATCTGCAAGCCTATAACCATGCAATGCGATATTGAATTGATTTGAAACTTTGAGTGTTTATCAATTTATATCTATATTGTTTGTACTAAGTCCACCAAATAAATTTACTTGCTCATCTCCTTGGTTACAGCTTACATTGTCTGGAGAGTTTCGTTCTCGCCTCATTAAACTGGTCAGTATTTGATCTTGTGTTCTTTATTCAATACAAGTATTGTGTAGAATAGATATTAATGTTTTGTATACAATTCGTGGTTTTCATTCAAATTTTTCTACAATTTATTTTTTGCTGAAAAGTTTTAATTTTTTAGGCAAGATGGCTTGTGGAATCCAAATTGGTTCCAGTTAGGTTACTTCAAGAACGTTGCGAGGTCTGCTTTTCTGGTCTCCTTCATTTTCAAATTATTAACATTATAGTTCGTCAGTTGTCTTCTAGATAGTTTCTTGAGCAATTTTATAGGCTAGAGCTTTTATGCTTTCTAAGTTTCTTGCGTTTATAAAATTTTATTGGTATGCTATGCATTTGTAGGAAGACTTTTTGGGGGAGGCTGAATTTATCAAAATTAAGGCTCAGGAGTTGAAGGGAAAAGAGGTGAGCACTTAATTTTTATAAACATGTCACACACCATTAAGAATCTTGCAAAGTTGTAGTTATATGCCTGCCCCACACCATTTTTTATCTTGAACTTCATTCATACTCGGTATTTGTTGCTTGTGTTGAATAATTAAGTACTTAATAGAGTATATAGCAATAATAAGTTAATATATAGTAAGCATTGACTGTTGGTAAATAGCAAAGTTAGTTTGTGGTACAAGGTTGTTGCAAAGTGTAACTAACCGAATCCTGTTTGGTAAGCTACACCCACCTATCAACACCCAAAACCTCTCGTACGAGTTCAGAATCAAATATTCAGAATTTAGATTCTTCACTGTGCACTATGTCTGCTTGATGGGAATTTCATTATTGTGTGTATTTGATTCATTTGTGCTGTTGACTTCAGGTCAGAGTTAATACAAGACTTCTTTATCAGCAAACCAAATTCAACCTTCTCAGAGAAGAGAGTGAGGGCTATGCCAAACTGGTTTAATTCTAATTTCTGTTCTCTTGATTTTTTTACTTTTTTGGATGTAATCTAGAATTATTATTACATGTTGCACTTTCACATGTGACCTATCACAGTTCAAAACAGCTTGAGTTCATGGCAGAGTTGCTTGTTGACATTTTTCCAATACTTTTGAAGAAACTGAGAGAGTAGAGACTTATGGATCAATATAAGGAACATGCAAATAACCTTTCTGAACTCTTTTGTTTTCTCTTTTGGGTGCTTTGTTAGGAAACTCTTTTGTAGATTTAGGTAGTCTTGCGACATGGTTAGGTTAATAGATATTTCATTGGAACATATTAAAATTTTGTTGGGTTTTTTAATCAACAATATGGTTCTTTTTGACATTCGAATTCTTACATATTGAATGATTGAATACAACATAATGCCAGTCTTTAATCTTTCTATAAGTTGGAGATTCTGGCTGAATTATGCTTTATGCTTTCCAGATAAGATTCTTCTGTATGCTGTATTAAATTTAGGTTAATTGTATAGGTCACTCTACTTTGTCGGGACTCTGAAGCGTTGACTGAAAAAGGATCTGCATCAACAATGGGCATTATTAAGGTCTTATCAATTTGAAGTATTATGACTATTCCATGATTTTCTGTTTTTGTTTTATAATAATAATGATCATAATTCTGGTTTACCTTACTTCTACAGTCATTGATCGGTCATTTTGATTTGGATCCAAACCGGGTTTTTGATATTGTAAGTTGGATCTCTTCAAGTGTCTATTTTCCCAATAAACTCAGGCGCCTATCTGCATTATCATTTATTGTTGTATCTGGCTACTGACGGATGTTTCTTATCAGGTGCTTGAGTGTTTTGAACTTCAGCCAGATAATGATGTGTTTATAGAGCTGATTCCTATTTTTCCTAAGGTAGATAAAAATAGAAGCCTTTGTAGTAATTATATTTTATTTTAAAATTTAAACTGGAAGTTCTTATATCATAATTTTCTCTCTTCTATTCAGTCTCAAGCTTCACAGATTCTTGGATTTAAATTTCAATATTATCAGCGCATGGAAGTCAGTAATCCTGTACCATATGGGCTCTATAGACTTGCAGCCTTGCTGGTGAAGCAAGATTTTATCGATCTTGATAGCATGTAAGATATTGTGCTCATGTGCTGCTCAAGAATCACATTTATTTATTATTCTTATGTAATACTATAGTAGTAATTCTGAACAGTTACTCAATACTGAATCAATGTTTTGCTCTATGGTCATACGAACACGAAGTGGTGGTTGCATCGAAGGAGATTTACATACATCATTGTAGGTGCTTTGTACAATTTATGAGATACTTTTTTAACTATCATTTTTATTACAGATATGCTCATTTACTCCCCAAGGATGAAGAAGCATTTGAGCATTATAGCACTTTCTCTTCCAAGCGGCTTGATGAGGTATTCATGCTCTGGCAGTTCATTTATTGTTTTTTTTTTTTTATTATTTTGGTTTGGAATAAAAATATTCAAAACTACTGTGTGGGATAAGGCTTGGTTGTTAAAATGAAAAAAAGAAGAAGAAAGAATCAGAAATACAGGAATCTGGCAATAATATCAGAAATTTTGCCGAAGAGAAATATGGAGAGATTAAGAGCCAAAATATCTTGAAATTGCAAGAAAACAGTCCAGTCCCTTCCTGTGCTTCAGAACTAGAGCACTGTTTTCCTTGGTTCATATATCCCTTAGATACTCATTAGTTAGCCTGGTATTCAAATTAATATACGGCTGTAAGCTCCTGAATATTTACAGCCTCAGACATTCTGAGGGCCTCCTGTCTTTGACTTTCTTAGCCATGGTGCTGGCTTTGGTGGTTCCTTCTTGATGACCTATGTGAGGCCAGTCATGTGTGTGGGCTCATTCATGCTTTGCATTATTAGTCTTTCCTTTGTCTGTAGTTGACTTGTTTCTGAATGCTGCATCAACTCAATTAAACAATATGGGTTGGGTATTTCACTGGAATTATGTGAACTTCGAGTGCTTAAATTTCAATTTCAATCTATTTGACCTATTAGTGTTGGTGTTGATTTTGCGTAATATTAACATATTCATTTTTTTTATTCCTACTCTGTCCTCCATTGTTTTCATATTTTATTTTGGCGCTTGTTTGGTATCAAAAAATTAACAATCTTAATTACAGGCTAATAAAATTGGAAAAATAAACCTTGCTGCTACCGGAAAAGATCTAATGGATGATGAGAAAACGGGAGATGTCACTGTTGATCTCTTTGCTGCTATAGCCATGGAAACTGATGCAATTGGCGAGCGGAAATCCGAGCTTCAAAACAGTCAAACTTTGGGCTTGCTTACTGGCTTTCTTTCTGTGGATGACTGGTATGTCGATTTGTAAATCTACCTGTTGCATGTGGTTATAAAGACAGTTATTATGACAAGCTCTTAATGTTTATCTTTTTGGATGCTATATTTTTGTGATGTCCCACAGCCTGCTCCTTTGTATGTCAGTTTAAACTACTTTGTATACTATGTCAAAAAATAGTGAATTTATTTAACCATTTTTATAAACTATATGTTAATTACTCACCAATAATGACAATGAAAAATTGTTTTTGCTATCTGTGGAGACATTTGCCTTGAATTTCATTTGTGCTAATGATTTTACACATGATGATTTAATCAGCGTTGTATATGTTATTTAGCATGATACATGCAAATCGTATCTCAAATTGATACAAAACTGAACCCAATCAATACGAGTTCCTTGTGTATCTATTTTAGATTAGACATGGACCAACTAGTGTTGTCAAGTGTCAACTGTGGATCACAGAAAATAAGGTTTGTTCAATAACTGTGGATCACAGAAAATAAGGTTTGTTCAATTGTGGATCATTGACAAAGGAAGACATATGTGTGATTGATACATAAAAAAAGACAAACATATTTTGTTGACAAATACGGGACATATATTTGCCACTAATAAACATAAATTTGAAAGAAAAACACAGGACATATATTTATTACTAATAAACATAAAAATATAGGATACATATATTTGTCTTTTTTATATTTTTATGTTTATTAGTGATAAATATTTGTCAACTAGTGTTGTCCCGTGTCATTGCGGCATAAGAAAACACAGGCGAATTTGACAGAAAAAAAACACAGAATAAATAGTTTTCTTCGATAAATAAAAAAATACAAAAAATAATAATTTCCGGAGATTGAAAAATAGTAGCTTGTCGCGCATGCATTGCACGGGTTAATACACTAGTATCATCTATTTCACTATATTTTGTACTAAATAACATATCGCAGAACCACAGCAATTTGTTCAAATTCTGCTATACAATAGCGCTGCTATAGGCAATATTTAACAGCACTGATGAATCCCAACCTGAATTTTGTCAACTTTGTATAGTAGCCAATTTTTTTTGTCATTTGATTTTTGACTTGAATCTTGAATTCTTTTGAGGTTCGTATATGATATATCAACTTATATTTTTGCCAAGTCACTTGTTTTTACTTAGAAATACCATATTTTTAATGATCATCTATCTTACGATTCAAACAAATATTAGATTAAGAATTCAGAAAATAAGTCTTCCGATCCACGATTTGAATCCCGATTCGATAACCATCTTATTGAGATATAACGTGGATCTCAAAGTTTATAATTTTTTCCTTAAGATTTGATTCCTTTCTAGTCCCACTAAATTGATTTATGGCTTAATATGATTATTATTTTTGTAGTATTTCAGTGTTTGTAGAATTTCCTCTAATGCATATAGTCATGGGTTGGTTTCCTTTTGTTTTAACAGGTATCATGCACACGTACTATTCGAACGCCTCTCACCACTCAATCCAGTGGAACATATTCAAATATGTGATAGTTTGTTTAGGTAAGACTTGTGTATAATAACTCTCTGTCATGCAGGCATTAGCTTTGAGAACTTATATTTGAGTGCATTTTGAACATGCATATCTGATGAATGTATTTATGATGTGTTTTTTAGGGGATAAAAATATGTCAATGTTGATGAGGAAGTATACTTATACTAAGTAGAGCTTGTAGTAATATATGAGAAAAAAAGAGGGCGGGTAATAAGATATCCTCCAAAATCAAAAGCTATGCTTTTCTTAGATTAACTGCCAAGTCAATAAAATAGAGTCAGATTGTACTTAAAACAGTATGAAATCCAGGACATAAGAACCCACACAAAAACCTGTCTCTGATACCAACGTTGTCATGAGTGGTCCAGTTTGGATCATGATTGGCGCACAGACTATCATCCTAGTCTGGCATATCTTCTCGAAGGCCTACCATGCATCCGCTATCAATCATCGAACATAATCATGATCCAAATTGGGTCGTGACAAAGTTGTTTAAGCTATTAGGCGATGACACATGAATACTATTTATATTAGTATTTCTAAAAGCATGAATAATAATGTAATCACATGCTCTTTGGAGTTGCCCAAACTTCAAACTTGTCTACCTCGTGCCAAAAATATTGGAGCGACAAGGCCTCTGGACCACTTGGCCATTGAGGCTTTGCTACAAAATGTTATGAACTAACTATTCTGAAAGCTTAAGGTATTATGTGAAGACTTGGAAATAGATTGTCACAGTCTTATCAGGATTGAAGTGATGGTATCCATATTCTAATGCCATTGCATATTCGAAACTGAAACTTCCTTGAAACTGCCACAAGTACAACACTTGAGGGAAGCCATAAAAGCTACCTTATCCCAAAGTAAGGCCAAAGGAGTTATGTGACATCAGTCTCCTTTTTCTTCTGAAGAGTTATGTGACATAAGTCTCCTGAATCAACGCCATAAAAGTCCAATGGATCATTTTTTTTTTTAAATGAAAACCCTAGAACACAATTTTAAGAATCGGGTCACGTGACAGTGACACTACCCTCTTTTGGAAGGCAACCTTCGTACTAACGGAACTGGAGTATTCCCACTTGTTTCCCTAGGCCTTGGCCAATATTGTTAAACTCGGAGAAAATAGGGTCAAAACTATGATCCCTTTTGCTGGAATGTTTTCATATATATAGTGCTGATACAATCTGTAACTGTTATCTACAGCTAGGCCATTGACTAAATACATAATTACACAATTATAACTGTACAATAATGTAGAACATGCTGGTTTGACTTGCAATAAAGTCTGTGCAAATCTGCTGGTTTAATGACCAACAAATCTGCACCAAATCAGCACTAATGAATAATTCTGCTGCTTTCAATTCTATTGACAGATATATGCAATACGTCCACCGATTCATAGCTATAAACAGCTCCTCATATGATTTGCATCGACAACTATAAATTCCATTTCGTAGTCCGTAGATGCGAACACCACTACCTACACTGCTTTAAAATGGTCATTACATACCAACCAATTACACAAAGTGACAGAACTGGATCAACTGCATGCTTCCACCAAACTTTGCCCCAATCTTTCCTTCCAAAATATTTTGAAATAGACCGAGAAGCTCTTACAAATTCATGGTGCACACCCAACATTTATTTATGCCTGTACGTTTGTAGCTTGTGCATGCATTTAACAGCATAGATTTTTTGGGTCACTTGGTATTGTTTGAGTTTTATTACGGTCAACAATTTGTTTGAATGATTGTTTTTAGCAATAGCTTTAAATAATACCAAGATCTTCATACAGGTTTATTGAGAAGTCAATTTCTTCACCATATGATGCTATTCGCCAAGCACATGTTCAAAATTCTGGATCGTCCACTGGAGGCAGCACCAATGCTATTGACGTAGATAACCCTTCAGGATACAGTTCTTTCATTGATCTTCCAAAGGAAATTTTTCAGATGCTTGCTTGTACCGGACCTTTTCTCTACCGAGATACTATGTTGTTGCAGAAGGTGCATTAAGTTGTTTTAATATTCTGGTAACTTGTCTCCTTGGTGTATTTTATGCTGATAATGATTTCCCTTCCTGCCTTCTCCCTCAAACATGTGTAGGTTTGTAGGTTGTTGAGAGGTTATTACCTTTCTGCTCTCGAGCTTGTTAGTCATGGTGACGGCACATTGAATCCTCAATTTCATTTTATCGGAAATCCTCACCTACATTTGAAGGAAGCAAGGCTAAGGGTGGAGGATGCTTTAGGAGCTTGTCTACTACCTTCTCTACAGCTGGTTCCTGCTAATCCAGCTGTTGGCCATGCAATTTGGGAACTAATGAGTCTTCTTCCTTATGAGGTTTTCCTTTGCATTTGTTGTTTATCCCTTTACCTGATATATTTTAATCTGTTATCTACAAGATTGGTTGATGAGTCTTACCTATTTAGGCACGATATCATTTATACGGTGAATGGGAAAAAGATGATGACCGCTATCCTATGCTGTTGGCTGCTAGACAAACTGCCAAGGTTTGACAATCTATATATGTGTGGACCATCTGTGCTCAATGTTGCAAGCCTGATTCTTTGTTATATTTATTCTATTTGCTTTATTTTCATACAGTTGGACACTAGACGTATTTTGAAACGGCTGGCAAAGGAAAATTTGAAGCAGCTGGGTCGGATGGTCGCAAAATTAGCTCATGCCAACCCTATGACTGTCCTCCGAACAATTGTTCAGCAGGTCCTGATTTACTAGAGCTTGTATTTTGCGAAGGCTGAAGGGCTCTGGCCTATATGATGTTGTGCACTCTGTTATGTTGATTTTTTCATATTGTGTGATATGCAGATTGAGGCATACAGACACATGATTACTCCTGTTGTGGATGCATTTAAGTATTTGACTCAGGTTTGTATTTTTATTTTATTTTCCTTTGTATTTTTATTTTATTTTCCTTTCACTATCTTGTTCACTGCATCCACTGGCGATATCGTAATACGTGAACTCGTAATAAGCTTTAAGAGACGTGTGACCTAAGACCTTATTTATTATTCAAACCTTTGAGTCACCTCTGCCTTACTGAAACCTGGAAAAGAGTCTGTAATAAAGGAGGATATAGAGAAACTTGAACTATGCTAACACAACCATCTATGTACGGAAGGAAGCCTTCCAATTAGTTTGAAGCTCAACCATTTTTCTTTTCATATATGTCCTTGTACTTTTCCATATGTTGTTTCTTAAGACATTAATCATGTTCTGCTTTTGGTAGTTGTTTTCAATATTGGTAAATTGTTTTTTATTCGAAGCCTTACTTTTTTGTTCTAACAGCTTGAATATGATATATTGGAATACGTTGTGATTGAGCGATTGGCACTTGGTGGACGTGATAAGTTAAAGGATGACGGGATTAATTTGTCAGACTGGCTTCAATCTCTAGCTTCATTTTGGGGCCACCTGTATGTATAGTTGTTTCCTTCGCACTTCTATTGTATTTAGTTTCTTGACAAGTTATCCTGTGCATTTGGCAATTCAGATCAATACAAATCACTTTGCTTGCCAAATGGTGGGCATACACAGACAGATATTTTGGAACATATATTTATTGGTCAATATGGGTGGGCATTTCTTTGTTATCCTTGCAAAGTTCGAAGTTCAAATTTCCATTAGTCCATTGTCCTTGTAATTTCTTAAGGACAATTCATAGAGTTAACATGCCACTTAAGATATACAAGTGACTTGTCAGCTGTAATAGGACTTTACCACGATAGATGGAGAATCATCTGATTTAAATGAAGTTATTTGTTAAGTTGGTTTGTAATGTCTCTTTGGCTGCTTGGAAGTCCAGTACTGTTGCCAGATACAATTAGTTAATGACGACTAAAAGAATGAATGCCTACTGAGTGCAATAATATTAGTTGGAAGTCATCAGCGTTGTATGCATGATATCTATGATTCTCAACGATCGATGTTGGAAGTCATCTAATGGAGGAGATAAAAGAATTGAGTGATTTTAATGTGAAGAATGATTTGTATTGTATGGCATAATACCCATGGTTCTAAGTGAATAATGATTTGGTATTCTGTGACAGACATTTTGGAACATATATTTATTGGTCGATAGGGGTGAGCTTTCTTTGTTATCCTTCCATTGTCTGTAATTTTTTCAGGACAATTCATAAAGTTAATATGCCACTTAAGATATGCAAGAGAGTTATCAGCTGCAATAGGACTCTACCACAATAGATGGAGAATTATCCGATTTAAATGAAGTTATTCGTTAAGTTGGTTAGTAATATCTCTTTGGTAGCTTGGTTTGTAATGTCTCTTTGGTAGCTCAGAAGTTCAGCACTGTTACCAGATACAATTAATTAATGGAGATAAAAAAATAGTGCTTATAAAGTGCAATAATATCAGTTGTAAGTCATCTGTGTTGTATGCATGACATCTGTGATTCTCAATGATCTATGCTGGAAGTCATCCATCCAATGGAGGGTATGAAAGAATGGAGTGATTTTAATGTGAAGAATGAGTTGTATTGTATGCATGGTACCTGTGGTTCTCAGTGATTTTTGGTCATTTCTAATGTCTATAAGGAAATGAAGTTAATGGCTATTATGGGGTACTTACTTGCAGGAGGGAGACAGATCCATATACCATGTGTTAAAACATTTTGTCTTTGCTTAATCAGTCATGGGTTAAAAAAGGTTTGGAAATCGAATTCCTAAGCTGTTGGCCTTGTAGAGAGGGAAGAGCCTGGACTGTTTAATTTGGGTTATTGCTATATATTGATTAGTCATTGCGGAAACCCAACTGTTTGACATGGATGCTTTGTCCTTGGTGTGGAGCTGATAATTTGTAAGTTTTGATCCTTCTGATGAGGCTTAAGTTGGTAGTGGCATTCTTGTCAATGGAATACTCCATTAGCTATTACTTTCACCTTGTGATGCTAATGGAGACCGCAAGATATGAAAGAAACCATTGACTCTTTCTGAAGCTGTTTATCTGCAAATGGACATAATGGAGGAGTTTTGCTGTTAGATAGTATGTTCTTTCTTCAAATGGACGTACAAGGAACTCAGAAAATACAGATTTCATTTGACTTAATCATCAGTAGTTTACCTGGTTGACCTACGATAGTTCACTACTACAAGACAGTTTATGATTAGGTTGTCTGTACAGCACATTGAGATTGAGTTGGCCTTCTTCTGATGGATGGATAGCATAACAAGTTTTTGTAATATATGGTCTTGTGGGGGGTATGTAAACTTCAAAAATGAAGAATGATATGCTTATTGCTGCATTATGTTTGCTACTTTGCGGAACATACTTGTCAATCCTGAACAACTTTGGGGGCCGTTATTACACTAGAAACATGTTTTTGCTTTGGAGGGATGGGGATTGAATTCTCTGAAACAGTTTGGTTTGGTTTTCTTCCCTCACGCCTTCCTTTTCTCTAAAGCATTGTGTTGATTAATATAACATTCAGCGCTTGATAATATCAAATAGACTTGGAGTGTGATTATATTCGGTATTAGCTTTGTAAATTCCCCTGACTTGTGAGTTGAAAGTATATGTTTATTGGTTTGGTTCTTCTTTAGAAGGCCTTAGTTATATTACTAAATAGCTACTTTCAATGTACACATGACTCTAAAAATACACGTTTTAAAGGAAAAAAAAATCTGCTAGATAAAGTTAGGGCATAAGGTTGTGCAAAAATATGAAATTGAAGGAAATGTAGGATCTATTTTTTATGATTTACTAAATAGCTACTTTCAATGTACACCTGACTCTAAATAAAAAATATTTAGAAAAAGATTATCAGTTTTTGGTAAATATTATGTATGCTTATTTGAATTATTAAAGAGAAAATATGTACTCAGATAAATGTAGTTATCTGTCAAATGAAAGAGATCAGGATTAAATGACTGGAAAATATTAATTATAAATGAATTCAAGCAGCAGTCAATAAGAAATAATTATGGAAGGAATGAGTAACGGTGCATGAAAAATAAATTTAACAAATAGCATGCAAAACAAATACAATAATTTGGTCGATATCATTGACCCTCAAGTTTTACAAGCAAATGTAGCACCTCTTAAGAACCATTTCATGACAGAATGTGCCATCATATTGTTGAGCAAATTAATCATCTGCTGGTGAGAACAGTACTTGATTTCCTCTTTACAATTAGATTCCGCAATTTCTTCATGTTGTTTGGGCAGAGTTTTTGGGATGTGTGGCGATTATTGTATAGCAAGTTAAGAGAGTCTCCACTAAACATGTTTCTAGCTGATAAAGTCATGCTTGCAATTTCTTGCCAGCTGTACGATTCAGTGTGCTTATTTATTTTTTATTTATTTATGCAATGTTCGTGGTACTTGTTATAGATAGTTTGACTTCATTGATCTTGTCTCCATCATTTCCTGTTTTTGTTCATAATTGTGTATGACTCTTGTGTATGTTGTTTCAAGAGAATGATATTCTTTGAATGTTTTCATGAGTTCAAGTCTTTTTATGATAGATGTAAAAAGTATCCATCAATGGAATTGCGGGGCCTTTTCCAGTATCTTGTGAACCAGTTAAAAAGGGGACAAGGAATTGAGCTTGTTCTACTGCAGGTTCTTCTTCTTTGTTGATCTTTTTTAATTAATTATACTATTCTTTGAGATATGAATCATGAAATTCCAAATACTGATCGTGATTAAACATTTTTGTTGGTTTTTTAGGAGCTTATCCAACAAATGGCAAATGTTCAGTACACAGAGAATTTGACTGAGGAACAGCTGGAGGCTATGGCAGGGAGTGAGACTCTGAAATGTCATGCAACTTCTTTTGGGATGACCCGGAATAATAAGGTACTAAAGTAAAGCTTAAAGGTTTTGGAAAGCAAGAGATTGATGAAATGGCACTTTTGATAGATTCAAATTTCTATTAATTTACATTGGCACAGTTGTTTTGTTTTGTACTTATTGAACTTGTTAATAAGCACTTGTTTACAAATGGTTTTGGGAAATTTAGTGAGTACATACAATGGGCATCATTTTTTTTGTTGCATAACTGATTGAGATTAGAGCAATTATACCTAGTTTAATGTTCTATCATGTGAGTTGGTGATTGACTTTGTAAGTCACTAAGATATCTGTTAAAGAGTTCCACCAGCCGGTTTTGTGGGGTTGTGCTAGGCCCAACCACGAATTCTAAGAATATCTAATAATCTATGCAGGCATTGATAAAGTCAACTAGCAGGCTTAGAGATGCATTACTTCCTAAAGATGAACCAAAGTTGGCGACCCCCCTCTTGCTTCTTCTTGCTCAGCATCGTTCTCTGTAAGTTCTTAAACTTGTAAATGTTAGAGCTGACAATCAAGATATTATTCTGAAATTTAATGTTTTTGCAGGGTTCTCGTCAATGCAGATGCACCCTACATTAAAATGGTCAGTGAACAATTTGATAGATGTCATGGCACTCTTCTTCAATATGTGGATTTTCTAGGCAGTGCAGTCACACCAGGATCAAATTATGCTATTCTTATTCCCTCACTTGGTGACCTGGTCCATCTTTACCACTTGGACCCTGAGGTTTTTGTTTCCCTTCTGTCTCTTTGTTTCTTATAAACTTCGTTACTGCATGGCATCATCTTTATTTCTGTTTTGGTTTTCCCTTGAGTTGCAGTATTTATGGCATACCTTTCTTTACTTGAACCTCATTTAATTCCTTTTTTTTCTTTCTGGTCAGGTTGCTTTCTTGATATATCGCCCTGTTATGAGACTTTTCAAGTCTCAGAGGACTCCCAATGTTTACTGGCCCTTGGATGATAGAAATGCTGCAAGTCATTCATCTGCGAACATTGAGTCTGACCCTGCAGATTATTCTGGTAGTATGGTTCTAGATATTGGCTCCAACAAAAATCCAATTAGGTTATAATTCTAACCTTTTTTCATGTATTTTGTTAAAACTTTCCTGATATACTTCAACATGAAACTATTAAAACCAATATGTTGAGATGGATTAGATGCCATTCCAGCTGAAAAACTTGAGCCTTAAAATGTTGCTTTATTATCTGTATCAGATGTACAATAAGATATTCGAAGTTTATTTCTGCTGTTTTATGGACTAGTATTTACAATTGTATTACTGTATACAGGTGGTCATATCTGCTCGATACTGTTAAAACCATGCTGCCTTCAGAAGCGTGGAATAGCCTATCTCCTGATCTTTATGCAACATTTTGGGGTCTCACATTATATGATTTGTACATTCCGAAAAACCGTTATGAGTCAGAAATAGCCAAGCTGCATGCTAATCTTAAATCTTTGGAGGAGCTTTCTGACAATTCAAGCTCAGCAATCACCAAGAGGAAGAAAGAAAAGGAAAGAATTCAAGAATCTCTTGATCGTCTTATTAACGAATTACATAAGCATGAAAAAAATGTTGCATCTGTTAATAGACGGCTCTCTCATGAAAAAGACAAATGGTTGAGTTCATGTCCTGATGATACCTTGAAGATTAACATGGAGTTTCTTCAGCGTTGTATATTTCCACGCTGTACTTTCAGTATGCCAGATGCCGTTTACTGTGCTATGTTTGTACACACACTCCATTCCCTTGGAACACCCTCTTTTAACACAATCAACCACATAGATGTTCTTATTTGTAAAACCCTTCAACCAATGATATGCTGCTGCACTGAATATGAAGTTGGTAGGCTTGGCAGGTTTCTCTATGAGACTTTGAAGATTGCTTACCATTGGAAGGTAACTAATTAATTATTACTATTTGTTACTTTTTACAAATTTTTTATAGCTTTTCGGGGCTTGTTCAATGTTTCTAATGTTTATGTTCATTTTTTTGTTTCTACCTTTTATTATTTCCAGAGTGATGAATCTATTTATGAACGTGAGTGTGGAAACATGCCGGGATTTGCTGTGCATTCCAGGGAACGAAATAGCAAGCGAGTTACATATGGGCAGTTCATTAAGGCAAGTTCATCAGTTTGCTAGTTTCAAGCTGCTCATAATTGTTCCTTTGCATGTGTTGTCCAGATCTTTGTCAATTGTTTTTTTGCGGGGCTGATCTTGTTTCTTTCCAACTTTATATAAGATAATGCTGTATATGGACCATTTTCACGTTTCTTCTTTATTGCTGATAGGAACTCTGGAAATGGAGTCAAAGAATCACACAGTTACTAATTCAGTGTCTGGAATCTAGCGAGTACATGGAGATTAGAAATGCTCTTATAATGTTGACTAAAATTTCTAGTGTTTTCCCTGTTACATTGAAGAGTGGGACAAGCCTTGAAAAGCGGGTAAGTTATCCTTACATTAAACTTGGTTATTTTGAACACTGGTGCATATTTTCTAAAAATATTTCATCATCCATGTAGGTAGCTAAGATTAAAAGTGATGAAAGAGAGGATCTTAAGGTGTTGGCAACTGGTGTAGCAGCAGCACTGGCTGCTAGGAAGGTACGATGTTATCTTTTTCACAAGCTTATTTCTTGTCTGTTTTAGCTCACTAATCTCATCCAATATGCAGCCTTATTGGGTTAGCGGTGAAGAATTTGGTATGGGTTATATTGTCTTCAAGTCTGCACCATCTATGACTAAATCTGCGGCGGGAAATTCTGCAGCTGTACAAAGTGGGATTGGTCTTCATGTTTCTCAGACTGAATCTGCCAGTGGGAAACATCTGGACTCTGGAAACATAGTCAAAGACCAGACAGTAAGAACAAAAACTGCAGATGACGAGTCAGAAAGAACTGAAAGCATTACAGCGACAAAATCTGATTCTGGCCACGTAAAACTCAAGGGTAGCTCAATGGTGAATGAGTTGGATGCTCAATCATCTCTACCCTCACCTGCTGGACAATCTGGGGCATTAAAATCCGCAGAAAACCCTAAGCAAGTGCAAGAATCCATAAGTAGGGCACCAGATGAACACGTTACAAGAGCTGTTGAGGTAGCATTTACTTATCTCTGTTATGTTGTGTAGTTGGCATTTTCCATTTGTATGATGGGCTTGTCGTAATCCATTTTGCGTCACATTGTTAACTAGAGGGAAAGAAACCGGGAGAATACATGTGATCTGGAGGAAGAAGTTCTACTACTAGCTGATATTGATAAGAAAAGAGTTGAAAAACTCCTGTAATTTAGAGTTCATAGTAATCATTAAAAACTAATAAATTTATATCTTAGACCCAAGTTTGTGTTCTCAAAAGAATGTGGTAAAACATCTCATGCAATTTCTAAATGCAATTGTTTCAAACTATTAAAGAGTCCCACATTGGTTTGGAGATGGCCTGAACAAGTGTTTATAAGTGAGAGCAATCTTGACCTCACAAACCAGTTTTGTGGGATTGTATTGGGCCCAACCACAATTTCTTAGATGGTATCAGAGCCTCCTCCTTGATCCGTTGGGCCACCTGCTATCTTGTTTCCGCTATCGGGCAACCACCATTTATATTCATGCACCAAGCCCAATAGTGCTGAGTATGGGTATGTGTGTTAAAGAGTCCCACATTGGTTGGGAGAACAAGTGTTTATAAGTAGGGGCAATCTTCACCTCACATCTATAGCAACACCAAATTCCAATTTCAATAGTAAATTTATTTAGAAAAATCTTTTCCCATGGTGCAGCTGTGCACACTGGTAAACTGATTTTTTTTATTTTTTTTGTAATTGTTGTTTCATTCATATTGGTGGACACCTTCCTGACAAGAATGACGCTATTTCTAGTGCTTACTTGGCTTTGAAGTGTTGGTTCTCTCCCAGCTAAAATTCTTGTTTGTCCTGTTTTCCATTTTATTCCTTTTATTTTTATCTATAATGACCTGATTCTCCTGTTTTCAGTCAAGAACCTCTGTGAAACGTAAAATGGCTACTGTTTCACTTTTGAAGCCATCAAAACAAGATCCTTTGAAAGAAGATGGTAGATCTGGAAAAACTGTTGCTAGAGCTTCTGGTTCCTCAAGCAATGACAAGGATCTTCAGACCCATGCATCAGATGGAAGACACACTAGAACAAACGTCTCTTCTTCAGTCAATGCTAATGGTAACAGCGTTCCAGGTTCTGCAAAAGGATTGGCTCCGTCGGCAAAAATTACATTTGATGGTTCTGGTAACGAATCAAAGGCAGAGGTTGGGGCAGCCAAATCTTCTATGGTGAAGGATGATGGAAATGATATTGCCGACTTCACTAGAGGATCCTCTTCTCGTGTAGTTCATTCCCCCAGGCATGAAAACACAGCTACCACAAAATCTAGTGATAAAATTCAGAAGCGAACTGGTTCTGTTGATGAACTAGACAGACCAAGTAAACGGTGGAAAGGGGATGTAGATCTAAGAGATTTAGAGGGTGAAGTTCGATTCTCTAAAAGAGAAAAGCTGTTGGATCCTCAATTGGCTGATGACAAAGTGGCGCCAGACGAACTTGGTCTATACAGAGCAGGTAATAAGTCATTGGAAAGGACAAAAGAAAAAGGCAATGAAAGATATGAAAGGGAATACAGGGAAAGATTGGACCGTCTGGATAAGTCTCATGGTGATGACTTTATTGTAGAAAAACCTAGGGACAGGTCAATAGAAAGATATGGAAGAGAACGGTCTATTGAGAGAATGCAAGAGAGGGGTAGTGAGAGGAGTTTCAACAGACTCTCTGACAAGGCTAAGGATGATAGAAATAAATTACGATACAATGATGTTTCGATAGAAAAATCTCACACAGAGGGCCGCTTCCATGGACAGAACTTGCATAGGGCATCCCCTTTACCTCCTAATATGGTTCCTCAATCTGTTGGGGCTGGTAGGCGTGATGAAGATGCTGATAGGAGGTATGGAGCTACGAGGCATTCGCAAAGACTTTCTCCAAGGCATGAAGAAAAAGAACTCAGACGGTCTGAAGAGACTGTGATTTTGCAGGATGATCCCAAACGTAGAAAAGAAGATTTTCAAGATCAGAAGCGTGAAGAAATGAAGGTATGAACCAATATTGTGCATGTTAAGACCCAAATTCTAAGAGTGCATACTATTTCTCTCAGTTTACTAGATGTGTTACTAGGGGTATGTACACTGTGGTCAAGGGACTTAAACCGAGTATTATACATTGTAGCGTATCCTTTTGGATTAGCATCAACATTTTACTAGTGGATATGTGCTTAAAAATATCAGTAATCATTTACGAATTTTTTAGAGGCTGAATATGTCCCTTTTTTTAGAGGCCGAATATGTCCCTTTGTCTTTTCACTAAACTAGTTGTTTTGTCCGTAGTAGTTAAAAGAACAAAATACAGTATGATTATTTCTTTATACGACTTGTTTAACATGGATTAACATAAAAAACTGTGTGATAAGCGTCTTCATTGACCAAATTTGGTACCAAGTGAATGAGTGGTAGGCATTTAATGAGCATGGTTTTCTATGAGGAACTACTTGTTTTTGAAGCTGATGGATAACATCGACAGTTACTTAAAGGTTAAAATGCAACAAATCTGTCAAATATTTCAGCATATAATGTTATTATTTAAGGCATTATAGGGTCTTTTTTATTAGAGTTTCAACCAAGAGTTATTTGTTGTACAGATTGAGCTAAGGTTGCTTCCTGGTTGCGATTATCTTTGATTTATAATAATATACTTTGACATATGTATGCATTGTCCTATCGACTTAGGTTTGGTTCTTGTGTTGCCCTAAATGTTGTGTTTTGAATAGTTGTGTGCTTCTCAGCACTCAATTTTTTTGTTTTTTTAGGTTTGCTTCTCGGCGCTCATTAACATCTTCTGATGTTCTAACAGAATGGACATATGATACATCCGTTCTTGTCTGCAGGAGGAAGAGAGGGAAAGAGAGAAATCAAACATTCTAAAAGAAGAGGGTTTTAATGCTGCATCCAAGAGACGTAAACTTACGAGGGAGCATCTACCAACTATGGAGCCTGGGGAGTACTTACCAGTTAATCCTCTCCCCGGTATTGGTATGTCACAAGCATACGATGGAAGAGACAGAAGGGGGCGAATGATCCAGCATGCCAGTTACATAGATGAACCGAGTCTTAGGATTCATGGTAAAGAGTTATCCAGCAAGCTGAATCGTCGTGAATCAGATCCGTATCCTTAATTGCAAAATACTTGGTTAATATGCTTGCAAGTTTTATTCACAAGTTCATGTCTTTCTTGATTGTTTTATGTGCTTATTTACATACCCTTCTTTTTTCCTTTCTTTCTGTTACATTATGCATGGAAGAAAGCTGTGAAGGTATTTGGTAAATGAGTTACTTAAATGGTGTTGTATGATATCCTGTATGTCTGGATTGCATGCTCTTCATTCACTTATTTTCTTGACCAAAAAAGCTGAATTAATTTAAAATCCTTGAATAGATGCATTAGTCAAGTTTAAATACATGTTTTCATTCTATTTAATGTATGATTTCCATTGTTGATAATAATGGTGTACTGCTGCCTCCTTAATTTATTATCATCAGTTTGTACGATCGTGAATGGGATGATGAGAATAGACAAAGAGCTGATCAAAAGCGAAGGCATCGGAAGTAAATAATGGTGTGATTTGCAAGTAAAACTTTTTGGAAGGTTTATCATTCGCGGAGGTGCTAGGGTCACATCACTATCACTATTATCTGCTACCTTTAAACTCTTTAAATTGTTTTATTTTTTCTTTCACTAAAGTGGGTGCAAAACAAAAATATGAATTGAGATGTACACTTGTATATAGTTTTGTATATTTTGGGTAGTAAATGATCAAACATACTCTTTTGACAATATGATTAATTCGCCAAATTTCATTTATTACACGAATGTTCCAACATAGGAAACACAATACTCCCACCTTCCCAAATTGTAAGATAAAAACTCAAATCACACTTATTAAGAAAACTAAACATAAGAATTTGACGTATAATTTTGTGTTTATTTTTTTAATAAGTTTTATGAGAAGATGTAAAAACAATTTTCATTGGCTATTGGTTATGGAGAAAATAGAAAAGAGAAAATTGAATGTAATTTGCATTTAATTTCATGAGAATAAGCAAAAGTTTTTCTTGGAAAAGATAAAAAAAATTAAAAACAAGATTAAATAGATTAAAAGTTTTCCGTTTTTACTTACATTTTGAGATAAAGAAAATGATTTTTTTGCTTACATTTTAGGATGGAGGAATTATTTTATAAAAAAAAAACAAGAAAACTGTTCTGCGGATTTTACATGAAACAAACAAGGTGACATTTACCATGGAAAAAGTTGCTTTTTAAGGACAGCTAGCAGTCAAACAGGTTGGTAAAGTTTTTTTTGGTGTGTTGATTTGAACAAACAGAATTTAGAGCATTATAATACAAAATTTGGATTACACCCTCACCTATTAAAAACACTACTTTTTACACCCCACTTAGCTATCTCACTCCAAAATATTTATATCGAAGCATATTGTTTTATAGGATAATTAAAATACACAAACATATGGTTAACACTTTTCACTAACCACTAAATCAAGGTAATTATGCGTAAAAGGTAATTTATACCGAAATTCCAATGTTTTTTCAACAAAAAAAAGTCAATGTTTTTTTTTTTTTAGTTTTTAGCCTTAAAACCTGTGACCCTAGATTAGTTTTGTGTTGAAAGGCTAATCATGTTTATATATGTAAAAGGAAAAAAAATAATTTACAATAATTTTCTGACAATGTAAATAAATAAAATGTGATAAATTCCCTAAAAAAATCAATATAATAATGAACATCAATTGTACCAAAAAAAAAATTAACGAACATCAATAGTTAAGGAAAAAAAATCCAATCAAAAATAAATTGACAGAATGATCCAATTAAGTACATTTTTTTTCAGTATTTAATGTAGGATCAGACATAAACGCGATCTCATATATCAATAAAAAAAACAATTTCACGTTATTAATTTTTTTAAGAATATCTTCTTAAGCAATCTCATATTATTAATTTTTTTTTAAAAATATCAGATAAAATTAATGGCCGGATGATGGAATTTCATTCCATATATTAAGAATATCTTTTTACCACTATAATATAATAAAGTATAAATTTTTTAGTGGGAAGAGAAAAAATATTTTACAGAAAATTAATAGAATAGGTCCATTTGTCTAATATTGTAATTATAGCCTATTAAATAAAATAACATTAAACCAATACAACGTGGAACATTATACCCTATACCCTAACAATTATACCTCTACCCCTACAAATAATTAAAAATACCAATTTTAACCTTTTTTTAAACTCTCACCCATTCACCCCCTCAATTTTCCCAAAATTTACCCACACATCATGATGTTTGAATCAAGTTTTCTAAAAATTGACAACAAATCCACAGTTTTTTTAATCACTTGCAGAGAGATTGTTGGTTGAAAAAATCACAATTTTTTTAAGATGGAACAACAACCAGAACTTTAGCGTTCAAAAAACAGAGTAGAAATTCTTAATTAAAAATAAAATAAAAACAGGAGTGGTAATGTTAAGGACAATAAGAGATTGGAATTTTACACCAACAATTCAATTCAATATATTATTCTCCCATCGACAACAATTCAAAGACTGTCATCACTTTATATTATTTTTTTGGGAGACAAAAAAATTAGGGATTGTTTTTTCTTAATATAGATGGAGATCTTGGTGATGTTTCATATTATAAGGAGAGAGTTGGTGTTATGTTGAGTGAAGGTAAACTTTGTTGTTGTTTGAATGAGGGAAATGATTTTGGATTGAGGAGAAGAGATAGCAAGAAGGTGGGAAGGAGACAAACGATTCTGGAAAAGATGAATGAGGGGTGAGATTTTGAAAAAGGGTAAAATTGATATTTTCAGATATAATTGTTGGGGTATGCGGTATAATTTCTTACAATGTGGGGTCATAATTTTTGTACAAATTTTAATACCAAAAAGTTAGTAATAGGTAGCAAGTGGTCTATCTCAACCATTAAATATTTTTATTAATATATCAAGGGTCAAAAATCACCTTTCCTATGGTGGGAAAGGATTCACGTTTCCCATGATAAACTTCACCAACAAACAAATGTCATACTCCCCTAAAATAAATGTCGTACTCATGATAAGATGGGGGAATATATATAACGTTAAAAAATGAGACACGTAACAGAAATCTACTGGATATAGTCATACTCGCAAATTAATTCCAAATATAAAGACCGACTTTTATTTTTGAGCAGTGATATATGTACAATTATTTGGGACAATTTTAATGACAACTTTTATTTTTCCTCTTCTCATTGATCCAAAACAATAGAGAGAGAAAAAAGAAGAGAGAATGAAAATATAATGTGAGTATCAAAAAGCTGTAATAAAGTGGTTGTACAAATATCATTTCTCTTTATTTTTTATTCTAGAGAATGAATAAGCAAAACGAAAGTGACTCAATAGCCCCTTAAAAAAAGTGATTAAATAGAAAATTAACTGTCCCTATGCTTTGTTACATTGGTGTTATATTGGTCAAAGAAAAAAATATCGGTGTTATGCGAAAGTAACATTTTTCTCTATATATCAAGAACTTTTTTTTTCTCTAGAACAAGAATAATGAGCAAGAAAGTCAATTGAAAATCATATATTTAAAAATGTAGAAAGCAAAAAGAAATTATTCATCATCCTTCCGCGTAGTTGCTCAAGTCTATTCATTATCAATGGGAGCTTTCACTTTTCTTGACCCGTCAAAGGGGTTGTGCATATTATGGCATTTGAATTGGTCAGAAATCAAACACCCAACTCTTATCTCAATAACTCAAACCTCTGTTTTCCAGTGTAGTCTTACTCATTTGAACATCAAGTTACAAAAGTTTTGTCAGATATGAATCTTTTCAATCGGTAACAATTTTGATCATTAATATCTTTAATTATTTATTAAAAAAATATCATAATAATTGATATTTTAAAAATATTTATCGGAGACAAATCGAGAAAAATAAAATTAATGCATATTATCAAACAATGACACTTATTTTAGGACTGAGCGTATATCATAAGATATATATTTATCTCTATTTGTCTTCTTTTTTTTATACCTTTTACACACATGTCATAGGGTAATACACAAAAATTAAAAACACTACATTGTTTTAAGAGTTATTTTAACCAGTGTTTTAAGAGCACTCATTAAGGAAACAAAAAATGGTAAGTTTGTATTGAATTTAACAAATTTTTAACTTTTAAAAAGTTAAATCTATTACTTTTCACCATTTTTCAATACAACATTTCTAAATTTGTCCTCTTAACCAACACACTTTTTATCATTTCCCTTTTTAATATGAAAATATCACCTGTATTTTCATTCTCTAGAACAAAATCATGGTCCAAGCCCCAAGGGTCACAATAGAATCAGGACCCACGTTGTGGAAAACTCAATTTGTTTACCAAGTCAAATTTATTTTATTTTCACTAAGCTTAATTATATCTTTACCCTTATATTTATTTATAGCACCATAGATTATCGTATATGCTACATATCTTCCCCTTCGTCTCACCTTTCACTAAGCAACTCCTCTGTCTATTATTTCACACTCACCTTCATCACTCCACTAAGTGCTCATCTTCATTATAATTTTACAAAAAATGGAAGAGACTACCAAGAGAAAACGTGGTAGTATAATGAATGAATTAATCCAAGGAAAGGAGCTAGCAAAGCAGCTAAGTAACCATATAATTTTATCATCCAATGAAACCAATGAATTCTTGATTGACAAAATAATTTCAGCCTACCAGAAAGCACTTACTATGTTGAATGTGGGAGGAGGAGAGACTAAGACCATTGATGGTAAAATGAAGGATTCTCATTCTTCTTTTACAAACGAGAGTCCCAAAAGTGAGGTCATCATAGACCAGGAGTTTAACCATAATGCTCTCTTCAAGAAAAGGTAATGTCATATTATTTTTTCTTGTATAGTCTAACACATCGTTTTATTATAGATATCAATATATACAACTAATGCTTTTTTTATTAAATACACATTACCTTAATTTTTTATAACATAGTTAGAACGTCAACTATTCATAATGACGTCTTTGAACTCCTAATTTTGCCTTAAAAAATGATACTTGTAATAAAACGGAGAGAATGTTGTTGTTTTGTAACTTTTGCTTCTTTCATGTGTGTGAATTGTCAAGGCCCTAGCTTGAACTTATTTCAATATGTTATCGTTTGAATTTGTGGTACAGAAAGAGCATGCCTAAATGGAAGGAGCAAGTGAAGATTTACACAAACAAAGGATTATTTGAAGGGTCTTTGGATGATGAATATAGCTGGAGAAAATATGGTCAAAAGGAAATTCTTGGAGCTAAGTTTTCAAGGTTAGAAAGCTTTTTCCTCATTTCATCTAATTTTATTTGTTGTTATAAATTAAATTAAACAAGTAAAATTGATATTTGTTTTAGTGGAAAAGTTTGTACAATAGGCGTTTTGAATTTGATATAGGAAAAACATGTAGGCATCTTTGTAACCAAATCAATATTGCTCAATTAGCTACAATGACCCCTATTTTTTTAGTTACAAAATGATAAATACTTTTTTGTTAAATATTTAAGGTTGTTTACATTTTTGTGAAAATACCTTCTATTTTATTACTTAAAATTTGTATTGGTATTATTTCTTAATAAGGATAAAAGAGACTTTTAACGAGAGTAAAGAAGACAGAGTGCTAATTAAGGATGACGCACTTCATGAAATATTGAAAATAGTTATTTCAACATTTTTGTTGTTTTCAGAAATTATAGACATTTGTTCAATTAGAGAGTCTTTTTTTCTTTTTCTTGTTAAGTAATAAAACTAACTCAAATTTTAAAAAATGAAAATAGAAAATGTTTTCACAAAGTAAACGGACCTTATTTATTTTTGTTTTTCGTTAACCTTTGTCACTTTAGAGTTATACCAATTTTCCAAAAAAAATAAAGTAACTGAAAGCTATTGGTTTGGATTGCAGAGGGTATTACAGATGCACACATAGAAATGGACAAGGGTGCCTAGCAACAAAGCAAGTTCAAAGGTCAGATGAAGATCCAACAATAATTGAGGTTACTTACAGAGGAAGACACACATGCACTCATTCTCAAGCTAAGCCTTTAAAAAGGGAATTTCCCTCAAAGTTAAAGATAAAGGGTTTGGAGAAAAATAAACTTCACAATGATAAAAAGAATCAACTACAAACTCAAGAAGCTAGTTTCACTTCCAAAACTGAACTTGATGTTAAAAGAAAGGACTTGGAAGAAACCAAAGAGGATATTTTCCCTTGGTTTTGTTTTCCTTCTCCATCAATTGGATCAGAAAATGAGATAATGATGGAATCAAACTTTTTTGGTTTGTCAGAATACCAATTAGGCTACAATGGATTATGCCAAAATGGACCAACTTCAGAATCTGATATCACTGATACTGTTTCAGCTCCAACTTCAGTCACCAATTCACCAATCCTTGATTTGGATATCTTGCTACAAAGAGGGGATTTTGACACTGATTTCCCTTTCAATACCCCTGAATATTTCTCTTCATAAAATTCCCAACTTTCACCTAGTTGTTTAGAGAGCAAGAATAGAATAGTCTATGTTTAAAATTAACTAGTATTTTGTAGATGATACATGGGTAATATTTTTGAAAACATATATATTGTGGAAATGAGAAATTATTATTAGGTAAAGAAAGTGACACTATTGGTTATTTTACAATTGTCTCGGACAATATGTAAACTTTGTTCTTTAAAATTACAAAGTTAAACTCTTACCACTGAACTGATACCTTATAGATATGTAAGGTAATATATGTTATATGTCGATAAATCAAAAAATTAAATGAGCCACTCTGTCATGCTAGTTTGGAGAGTTTTCTTTGTATGTAATGTACCTATTTAGCATCTAATGCTTAAATGACTTGCAGCTGTAATGTGCTTGTGCATGTTCTCAATTCTCTTGTGATTGATTCAAATGTCTTCTTTTCGCAGCACCACTTACACCAGGGATAGAATTTGTTAAATGAATGAGTTTTCACCTCATTATTTAAGACAGGGATCAAAAAGAAAAGGCTAGACAACTAGTGTATACTATACTAGCGACCAGTTTGGTGAACCATCTTAATTAAGCGCTTATTATTTCAGTGCTTATATACAAACTATTTCTACAATTGAAGATAAAACAAAGTCAAATTGTTATTATAGACTATTTTAAAGAGCTTATGAAATAAGCCAAAAACAATGTAGAGACATATAAGTTGTTTCCCTAAGTCTACCAAATAGTATCACAAGTGCTCATCTAAGTAGATAAACTCAAATAAGTTAATCTAAATAGACAGTGGATGTATAGATAGTAAGGGAATATGGAGACTAGAGATCACCCATTCTTCTAGCACATTTGACACAATCATCCAAAATCATCTTAGCGTCATATTTATATACAAATCCTTTGTCACATAGCTTTGTTGACCCCCACTTCATATCCTTCTTTGGCCTATCTGCATATCTGAAATGTGATATTTTCAAATGAAAACTATAAACAGTTTAATTTGTATTTTCTAAGACAGTACAATGAAAATTTAAATTTGATTAACATTTCTTATAACCAATCCACTGAAAAATGTGCATGTATGAGAAGAAGGAATAGGCCAATTTGAAACAATGTTTTAAAAATCAGACCCGAGATCAACAAATAAAGAAAAATAACAATGGGTTATATCCACCACGATTCAACTACACTAAAGTATAAAGAGGATCAAACCAATCATTGAACTGAATATTATGCTGCCACTTACTCTTGAATAACAGTGAATTCTGGATAATGAAGAACATAATGATTAGCAATCTCTTTTAACGAAACATAAGAACTAGCACACAAGAACCTTCCATTGATTGAGGTACTTTCCATGCAGAATATATGAGCTTCACATACATCATCAACATGCACAAGAGGAATTTTCCCCAAGAATTTCTGTACAAACTCCAGTGATTTGCATCCCATTGCATTTTCTGTGATTTGTGAGATACAAATTGCAACGCTGCCGGGTGTGAAGGATTGAAGAGTGTCCCCTCCTACAACCCCACATAAGAGCGTTACCACCTCCAACCCTCCACCATTTTCATTGTTCCCACAGCTCAACATATATTTCTCTGTTACTGTCTTTGAATAAATATAGTCCTTCGTAAACAAGACCATTACAATAAAAATTAAATACTACCTATTGAAAAGAAATAAGGCATGAAAACAGTTTATAAAGAGCGTCACTCATCACCTTAATAGCAGTTTTGTAAAAACGAGCCAGACATAATATAAAAAACTAGTAGATAAAAATAAATTCATTACCTTAAGATAAGCATCATGGTACAGGTATGCTAAAGAATCATTAAGAGGTGTCCAGCAAGTTTCATCCATTACATCATTGAAACCAGTCCCATCATCTTCCATTGGAGAAGCAGATACAACAGATCCCGTGTAAATGAGACGCTTCACCGTTCCCGCTCTCTTACAATACATAGCAATGCTTTCTGACCCAGCAAGTGATGCTTCAGTAATATCCTTGAACTGCTATGCATATTATAAGATTCATTCACACATCAAACATACATGATAAAATTATGTATACCTTATTATCACCTACGTTTTCATATGGTTAAAAATTGAGTCGGCCGGAACTGATTCAACCCTACAAAACCGACTATTCTTACTTATAAACATATTTTGAGACCTTATCTAATTAAATGTGGAGCTCATTATTGACGTTGTATTGGAGTCTCACATTGCTCCGGTTGTTGGATTTAACACTCTTAAAGTATCCTCCCGCCCCCACGCTCTTGATCTGGAGCGTAACTTGAACTGTTCAATAGTAAGTGGTTCAACCGATCTTGGATATATAAATTTTCATATCATATTAGATTTTTTATATTAAGTCTAACTCATCCTTACAAAACCGACTTTGTAAGGATTTCAGTTAGACCCAATCAAAATTCTAGTATGATAATATAGTTAGGGCTATCAAAGATCCATTGGACCACCTTCTATTGGGCAGAGTCTCACATTTAACAGAAATATGGTCTATAATCAGTTTATATAGAGTGACATTTCTTTCCTTATAAGCCAGTTTCATAAATATTGAGTTAGACCAGCCCTAATATTACTGGATATCCAAACATATTTTAAACACAAGGATATAATTTAACCTGAGAGCCGGGTTCATGGATCAAGGGTGTGGCAACATGAAAGACAAATTCACAGCCCTTAATTGCAGGCTCAAAGTCAACTGAGCTGTAAATATCTGCTTGAAACAAAATCAGTTTGTCTTGCGATTGTGGAAAACTCTTTAAAAGTCCCACCTTAAACTCATCATCTGTAAAGTGTGATTGCAAATGTTTATTGGTGGGTTCTGGAAGCAAATTCTAAATCAAATTAACAACACAAAACAAAAATATATATGTGCATATGAAATAAAAGTGTACTCAAATCTCTGAGAGTTGCATGGACAGTGTAGCCTTTAGCTAAAAGCTTGTAGACGAGCAAAGAAGCAATGTAACCAGAAGCACCTGTGACGCATACCTTACACCCTGCTTCCATCACCTTCCCTTTTCTGGTCAAAATGTACAGCCAGCACCCAACCCAATAGTCATGTGTTTGGTATAAACGTATCAATTATGATTTCTTCTTGTCTTTTCTTTGTTGGTATGTTTAATTTTTTTTTTTTTTTAAAAATGTTTAAT